>Ga0164320_10000266_pt1 | contig 16291 bp, 14 predicted proteins | sample GuaBasSediGuay11_FD_113736 | JGI IMG/M metagenome (GOLD analysis project Ga0164320, IMG submission 113736) | Subseafloor sediment microbial communities from Guaymas Basin, Gulf of California, Mexico - Guay11, Core 4567-28, 0-3 cm | ecosystem: Environmental > Aquatic > Marine > Hydrothermal...
AACGGGACAATCGACGCACGACTTCTACAAAAACTGACCGGAACTTTTAATTTTGCTTTCAGTCGTACTACAACAGACGATATACCAATTGACTTAACTGAGTATTTCCTGATACTTAATCATCGTCCTGGACGATTCATAAATATAACCGGTAATTTTAGAATTACAGATTCAACTGATGATTTAACTATTGCTGAAGGCGTATCGGCCGATTGGCGTCCTCTTCGCGCAGTACGATTAACATTGAGTTACGAACACAGTTCTTCTGACCCAGGTCCAAAGGAAACCGACACACTAAGCGGTTTAATCATGTGGTATTTGACGAAATTTGCTGATCTGCGGTTCACTTTCAGTTATGCACAAACCGTAGAAGAAATAAAATCAGAAAGCTATAATTACAACACAACTTTAAATAGCAGATTTTGAAAATTATTAAATTTTATATCAGGTTTTGCTTAAATTAATAGGCGAGTGAATAATTTTATATTTAATGAGCATAACTAATATTATAATAAGCCTCATTATGATCAAGTCTACCACAAGAAAGTTGCATTTATTATCCTCTCTAGTATTAATTTCTTTTGCTTTGTTAACGCTATTAATTAGTGGATGCAGCAATAGAGTAAAACAATATACTAATCCAGAAATTAATATTATTGATGTACAAAAAGTAGCTGTACTACCACTTGACAACCTGACATCTCATAAGTATGCAGACAAGAAAATTGTTGGTGTGCTTATTATGGACCTTCTATCAAGAGGCATAGATGTCATTGAACCGGGCGAAGTTAATGCAACATTGAGAATAAGGAGGGTGCAATCTTCAACTTCATTGCCTGTTACTACTATTAAGGAAATAGGAGAGTCTTTAAAAGTTGATGCTGTAATATTTGGCTCTGTAAGCACATTTGAAATGCAAAAAGGGATAACTGTTTCATATCCAGAAGCATCAATTTATTTAACTATGATCGATGTAAGGTCCGGCGATATTATCTGGTCAGCATGGCATACTTCAGGCGGTGCAAGTTTCTGGACCAGACATTTTGGTTCAGAAGGGGCAACTTTGGACGAAACTGCACGAGTGGTTGTCAAAGAAGTATTTGATACGTTATTTTAATCATGAGATAAGTAGCAGAAAATATGACAATGAATAATAATGACTCAATCATAATGAATAGATACTACAAAAGAGGTGCTTTATGCTTATCCTCAGAAAATTAGTTTTAGTAAATGTTGTACTGATATTGTTTTATATATCCGGGTGCAGTAGTGCTAATTACGCCACCTATCATAAAAGCCAGGATATAGACTTTAGTTTTATAAAAAAGGTAGCTGTAATGCCACTCAAAAACCTGACAGATGAAGATTCAGCGGGTGAGATAGTCAGGCAGTTAATAATTAGCGAATTACTTGCTTCCGGACTTGTTGACGTAGAAGTGCCGGGAGAAGTGCTTTCTGCTGTTAATGATTTGGGAATTAAAAGCCTGACTACTTTAACCAACCAACAGATAATAGCTATTGGTAAATATCTCAAGGTCCAGGCAGTGATCATTGGCTCGGTCCAAGAGTATGGACATGTAAGGTTCGGTAGTATTTCAGCTCCTGAAGTGACAATTTCATTGTTTATGGCAGATACAGGTACAGGTGATATTATCTGGTCCGTAACCAAGACCCGCGGGGGTGCAAGTTTTATGACCAGGCATTTTGGAGCAAAATCAGATACCATGAGCGAAACTGTTTTAACTGTTGTAAGGGAAGCAATTGATACACTTGCGGAATATTGATTGAATTTATAAATGTTTGAATTTATATATGCAGAGAGCAATACATTATTTAAATACAAGATCAGCTTTTCTTTAGAGGAGTTATATTGAAGCAAAAGCTTGTTGTCTTTCTTATATTGCTTTTATTTTTTATCGTCTTTTTTTGTAATAAACATTTTAAAGACAGTAAAGAGGTTATCCAGCAAGAAAAAGTTATAGAGCAGACTTCACCTGCACCGACAGTTGAACACAAGGAAAAACTCACAGAAACTGTTCCAGAAAAAATAGAAATTGTGCCACTTGGGGAAAAATCGTTAGCAACTTCTAAAGAAGTACCTGCTATTACCCATAAAAAGTCTGTTGAGGATATTCCTGAAAAAGCAGAAGTCATCAAGAAAAAGCCGGTAACTGAAATCCCCAGGAAGTATTCTGCGATAGCAAAGCAACTACCACCTAAAGTCATTAAGCCGCTTTTACAACAAAAACCAGAAGCATTACCGGAAAAACCTGCTCAAAAAAAAGAAGACATATTAAAAATCGAAACGATTAAGGGAACTCCTGAAAACAGAATTGCTCTGCTTCCTTTTGATAACTTCTCAGACAACCAGGACGCCCTGAAGCAGGTTATGCCCCTGATCGCATCAAGTCTGGAGGGCAAGGGATTTAACGTTGTAAGTGAAAATAAAGTTATTGCATTCTTTTGTGAAGAAAGGATGAGGAATATCAGCTTCATATCAAAAGAGCAATCCCGTAAAGTCGGGGATATGCTGCACGTTGGCACTGTTATGGTTGGCGCAGTAACTTCTTACTCCCCTGAAGAGAATCCCAGGTTTGGTATTTCAGCCCGCCTTATTGATACATCTACAAGCAAGATTATCTGGGCAGACTATGCTTCTGAAACAGGAAATGACTTTACCAAGTTACTCGGACTGGGAACAATAAAAAATATTGACCGGTTAATCCCTAAAGTATTGGACCGATTACTTGCATCTTTTCGTATTGAACCATCTCAAGATGATTCAGAATCAAAATACAGGGTTGCGGTGCTTCCGTTTAAGAATATAAGCCAATATGACGATGCAGGCATCATCGTCACATATCTGTTTTTAACTGAACTGTTTAAACATGAGCTGTTTGAACCGGTTGAGTATGGTGATGTATGGAAAATGATAGTTGATTCGAGAATCAGAATAAAAGGAGAACTGAGCCATCAAAATATTGAGACCCTTTCCCAGTCTCTTGGTGCAGGAGCATTCCTGCTGGGAACAGTCGAAAATTACTCTGATGGGATAGATGGTTCTTCCCCTCCTGATATAACAATCTCTGCCAGATTATTAGACGCCCGTGATAACAGGATACTCTGGTATAATAGTCGCCAACTTAATGGGGATGATAAAATTAAAGTCCTTGACTGGGGCAAGATAAGATCAGCGGATAAAGTTGCCCATAGTGCTGTTTCAGAACTCGTAGAAAATATGGAGACAGCTAGATGGCATTAAATATTGATGGGTCTAATAAATTTGTTGTTTGCTTCTCGTATTTTCTATTAATTATATTGCTCCTGTCCGGATGCGCATCTATCCCAAAAGACGAGAACATCATAGCAATAGTGGACGGGGAACCTGTAGTCAAAGAAGACCTTGATTATTCACTTCAAATCGCTCACCGTAGAAAACTTTCATCCACTAAGGAAATCAACATTTCGGATTTTATCAATAAATTAATAGAAGAGAAATTGCTTGTTCAGGAAGCACGTCGAATGGGTATGGGGGATGATACACAGATAAATGATAAAGTAGACGCCTTTATCTTAAGGGAATCAGTCATGCGACTGTACAATGAGGAAATACTTCAAAAGGTGACTGTATCTGAAGCAGACATTATCAATTTCCATAAGCAGTCCTATCCTGATCAAGATATAAAAATAGTGCGGGAAACAATCGAGAATAATATTAGAAACAAAAAGATAAAAGAACGCAGCGATGAATATTTAACCTATCTCAGGGAAAATGCTTCCTACGAGACAGATAATGATATTCTCTCCTCTATTAATCTCGATATGTCAATTGAAGAGAGAATGGAGTGGCTAAAAGACGAAAGAGCTCTTATCACCGCAGGAGATGAACTGCTTACAGTTGGGCAGTTTATGCGCAATATTCGTCCCAGCACTACTGATAATAATATTAAAACTAAAGCTATTAACCAATGGGTTGATAGAAAAGTGGTAGATGATGAAGCACTGAACCGCAATTACGAGAACAGTACTGATTTATATGATATGGTTTCACGATACAAAAACAAGCTTATTAAAAACGCCTTTATGGAGAGAATCATCAGGCCTAAAGTTAATATTTCTGAAAATGACCTGATTGATTATTATGAAAGTCATAAAAAAGATTTTGCAAAACCTTCCAATTACAAATATCAGCAGATTACAACTCAAACAATCGATGATGCAAAGGAAATTTTTAATGAGCTGCGGACAGGAGCCGATTTTTCATGGATGGCTAAAACAAAGTCTATAGACAAATATGCACTAAAAGGGGGCTCTGTTGGGTGGCGCTTGAGGGAACAGATGACTGATGCTATCCGGGACGTGATTGATACACTAGAACCGGGTAATTTTAGTCAAGTAATAATTGATAAACAATATTTCAGGATTATCCGGTTACAGGAAAAAAAGAAGGGGCAAATTGAGGAATTCAGTGTGATGCGGTCTATAGTACAGAAAAAATTATTCCGGGAACGATTTAAAAATATTTACAGCACATACATTGATAAATTAAAAGAAGATGCTCAGATAGATATACGTGACGATGTTGTTGATTCAATTAAGCGCACAATGAAAAAGAAGCAGTAGCATGATTTTATAACTGTAAGACATGATGAGGGTATACTGCTTGAGTGTTAACTAATTTAATGTTATATTTTTGTAGCAATTAAAAATTATTAATGAATATATAATGCAACGCAATAGGACAAAGACATTTAGCCATAGCAAATCGGTTAACAGGCTAATATTATTGCTGTTAGTTTTCATCGTATTCATTTCCTGCGGACCTACTACAAAAAGAACAAAAAAACAATTTAAACCCAAATCCTGCCTGGAATGTCACCAGGAAAAATTACCTGACTTCGAGAAAAAATTTGTACATGTCCCCATGAAGGCAAAAGATTGCGAGGCGTGCCACACACGCCATGGAAGGCTGGCCGTGAAATCCTTTATAGATAATGTGGAAAGCAGGGTCTGTTATACATGTCATTCAGAGATGGGCGACAGAATGAAGGAATTACCACAATTACATACAGTCCTGAAGCAGGGAGCTTGTGTACCATGCCATGACCCCCATGCTTCTGACAAATCGTTTCTTCAAAAAAATACCGGCAGCGAGCAGTGTTATTCGTGTCACGACGAGGCCCCTTTTACGCGCAGTAAACGCCATGATGCCCTTGATCAGGGATGTCTTGTCTGCCATGCTCCGCATGGTTCAGCGTTCTCATACAATCTTATAAAAGAAGAAGTGGAATTGTGCAGTTCCTGTCATAAATTTGATTCATCAGGTTTTAAGACTGCTCATAAGGGTTATCCTGTTGAGCAGGCCAAGTGTTCAGGCTGCCATACTGCTCACAGTTCTTCAAATGATTCGCTCTTAAGAGAATCTGTCCACGAACCGCTTAAAACCGCTGAATGCAGTTCATGCCACAAACCGGCAGATGGTCCTGAACCACTTGGTGTTATAGCTTCTGACAGTAAGCTCTGTTATACCTGTCATAAACAGGAAGAAAATGATTACAAAACAGACCATATTCATCCTTTGACAAAGCAAGGAAAGTGTCAAGACTGTCATGACCCTCACACTTCTGATTTCCCCAGCATCACACTTAGGGACAAGGTTCAACTCTGCGTCAGTTGTCATGAGGATTCACCTAAACTTGATGTCAGTAATCTTCATAAGCCTATTGAAGATGGGTGCACCGCCTGCCATAATCCTCATGCCTCCGAAAACCGGTTTTATTTAAAGAAATCCGAAGATCAGATATGTTTTTCCTGTCATGCTGAATTAGAGCAAGAGTTAAAAGAAACATCACAGCACAAACCATTTGCTAACAAGGAATGTACAAAGTGTCACGATGCACACGGCGCCAATAACCCTTTTATGGCAAAAACACGTCTGTCAGCATTATGCTACACTTGCCATGCCAAAGAAAAAAATGAGTTTTATAAGCCTTTCATGCATAAGCCTGTTGAAGATAAAGATTGTTTGTCATGTCATAAATCACATGCTTCTCCACACAAGGGTCTTTTAACTAAATCATATGATCAGCTCTGCATGAACTGCCATGACAATATGGTATTGGACCTGGATGAAAAGAACCTGCATCCTGTATTCAAGGATTGCGGTCTTTGTCATAATGCACATGCAAGTAATTATGTTGCATTCACACTCAAACCAACTAAAGAGCTATGTTTTCAGTGTCATGATGAACTTAAGAAAGGGATAACAACAAGCAAGAACATTCACCTTCCGTTTGATGAGGGCCTGTGCACTGAATGCCATAATCCTCACGGAACTAAACTTAAACACCAACTTTTAAATAGCCCCAATGAGCTCTGCTTATCATGTCATCAGGGGATAATTACTACTGAAAAGAGAACTGGGCACTTGAAGTTGGAAGACGGGAGCTGTCTTAGTTGTCACAAGCCACACTACTCTGAATTAAATAAATTATTGAACGATGAAGATCCATCTTTATGTACCAAATGTCATTCCGTTAATACAGAAAGACTGTTACTGGCTCACAGGCAGCCGATAAATGAAATAAGTCGCTGCACAAGCTGTCATGAATCTCATGTTACGGAGAGGAAGGGTATGCTCAAACGCGTAAGGCACGAACCATTTGGCCACGGCAAGTGCGAAGATTGCCATGAATAACTTTAAAACAGATAAAACGAAATCGGGAGCTCCATTTCGATGTAATTCCTATACTGCAATATTGCTTATTATTTCCATTGTGCTGGTAATGTGGTCTGGTGTAGCTGAAGCAAAGGTCAAGCTTAAGAAAAAGGTGCCCGCGCTTTGTTACGAGTGTCATGAGAATCTGAAAAAAGAGCTTGCTGATCCGCATGTTCATTTTCTTTTTAAGCAGGGCAAATGTATTACCTGTCATAATTCGCACGTAAGTAATGAAGAAGGTCTGCTGAATGAAGAAATTAATAATGTATGTCTCGATTGCCATAACGCATTGCGTAAACTTGTTTCAAAGGCAAAAGTGCATCCAGCTCTTAAAAGGGGAACCTGTGCAGATTGTCATAAACCTCATAGCAGCAAACATAAGAATCTCCTTATCAGTGAGGGAAAGGACCTGTGCCTGAAATGTCATGAAAACCTTAAAGAAGAAATGAAGGAAAAATATGGGTGTCAGGCTTTCAAGAATGGTCAATGTTCGTCATGTCATAACTCTCATGCTTCAACAAATGATAACCTTCTGCTTTCTGATCCAAACAAGCTTTGCAAAGAATGTCATGCCCCTGCTTGCAGGGCAGGAGATGTTTCTATAGCATCAATAACAAAAAAGCAGGACTGTACCTCCTGTCATACAGGACATGGTTCAATTTACAAGGGGGCTCTGGGCCCATTTGGACATAAAGCATTTCTGGATGGAGCTTGTGAAGAATGCCACAATCCAATTAAGGCAAATAAGGAAATATCTGTAAAAGGAGACGAAAAGGAATTTTGCCTTGATTGTCATACGGGTGACGATGCAACGTATATTTATGCGCCCGATGATATTCATGTCAGAGATGCAAAAAATCCATGTGTCATTTGCCACAGCAATCACGCCTCTGGAGAGGAAAATTTCACTAAAAATGAGTCTGTTGTATGCATGAGCTGTCATGAAAGCACAGAAAACCGTACAAGGCTTATGGAAAAAAAGCTAAAAACTATTAAATGTTCTCCTGTTATAGACAGGAAGTGTTTTGAATGTCATATTCCTATGCATTCTGACCTGCCTCTTAGTTTCAAAGATAATGATACCGAAATGTGCAGACGCTGCCATCAGGTAGAGCATTTAACGACTCATCCAGTAGGAAACGACATTATAGACCCACGAAATGGGCAGCCTGTAACATGCATTTCTTGTCATAGCATGCATGCAGCCAATGCAAGTTATCTATTGACCCACGATAAAAACAGGGCTCTTTGTATTCAGTGCCATAAGTTGTAAATGGTGCAACCAATTAATCGTCATATTTTTGACTCTTCTTTTTCAATTTGGCATGATAATTGCTTTTTTATATTGTAATTATAATGAAAGCGTCAAAATACATAATAAGCGGACTCACCTTTTTTATCTTTATTTTTATTGCTGTTAATGTACATTCCGCGATGAGTGGCCAATGCAGCGACTGTCATACAATGCATAACAGTCAGGACGGTCAGAGTGTGGCCTACCAGCTAAACGCTGCATTCGATGATTTTGAGGCGAATACAACTCCAAATCAATACTTGCTGTCCAGTGGATGTGTTGGATGTCATACATCCACCGGTACCTCTTCGATAGTAAACAATGTCCCAATTATTTTAAATACATCAAGCGTTGTCAATCCACTTGCCGGCGGTAATTTCACTTATGTACGGTCTGATGATTTGACAGGGCACAATGTGGTTGGGGTAAAGGCTCAAGATGGAACTCTTGGTCTTACTCCTCCTGGAGGCAGTATAATGTCTTCACAGTTAACCTGCGGCGGTGAATATGGATGTCATGGTGACAGAACTTCCGGCAATAATCCGTTCGAAGGACTTAAAGGGGCACATCACACAGATGACTCTGGGGGGATTACCGGAAGTTCTGTTGGATTAAGCTATCGATTTCTTAATGGCATTTTAGGAAATGAGGATAGCAACTGGGAGCAGGATAATACTAATACAAGCCACAATGAATACAAAGGCTCTACAAGCAGTGCAACCAACACAATAAGTTATCTTTGCGCCCAGTGTCACGGTAATTTTCATACCTGGGAGGGGGGAGGAAGCGAGGTAGGTACATCCTCTCCATGGTTAAGGCATCCAACCGATGTAATTCTGCCAACAGATACGCCTGATAGCGAATATGAGTCATATACAAGTTACAGCATGGTAACCCCAGTTGCAAGACCAGACTCTGAGAATGTCGCTGATACAACCGCGGTTTATCCCGGTACTGACATTGTGATGTGTCTTTCCTGTCATCGGGCACATGCATCGCCTTATTATAAAATGGTTCGGTGGGATTATAAGAACGCAACACTTTCTACCGCAATATCAGGATGCAGTAATTGCCATACAGATAAAGACTGAGTATTGTAATGACGAATAGGAACTTAAGATAAGAATGATAAATATCAAGTCAACATTATCAATAATGATTTTGTGGCCTGCACTAATTATAGGCATAATAGGGCTGCTGTCATTCCCGGTGCAGGGGCAAACCTATACTTCAACCCTGCACGGAACAAGCGCTAACCGCTCTGCTGTTGAAGCTACTTTTCCTTATACCACAAATGGCCTTTGTGCCCACTGCCACGACCAGCATGCAAGCATAGCCGGAGCAGAACCAACACTACCATCAGCCCAGGGGCCGTCATATTATTCATTGTTCCAGGATAACTACGGCTCTGCTACAAATGATCTTTGTTACGCATGTCACGATACATTTACCATATCTGGCATGACACTTGAGTATGGGCGATATGGAATTTATCAGGGAAGCACAAAATATAACTCTTCTATTCATTCCACAAGCGCGAGCATGGATTGGAGTCCTGATTCTTCACCTCCGGGACCTCCATTCGGGCCAAATTCTACTCTGACAGACCCGGGCAATTGCCATAACTGCCATAACCCGCATGGTTATGATGATGGAAGCGGCCTTGTACCGCATATGCTCTTTGCCCGTGATTCCCAGACCAGCGACAGCCCTGCGTATGAGATGGGCTGTGAGGCATGCCATGACGGGAGCCAGGGCGGGGCTTTCAAAGATGTTCAGGCTCAATTAAATAAAACCTATGCACATCCCACCCATACCTACAATGACCGGCATACACTGCCTGAAAATGGAACAAGTTTTGAAACAAGGCATGCTGAGTGTGTTGACTGTCATAATCCTCACACTGTTTTGAGCGGCACACATACTGCACAAACCGACGGCAATGCTGTTTCCAATGCATTGAAATATGTATGGGGAGTAGAGCCCATATGGCCTTCAAGGTGGACGAAACCCGTTACTTTTACTGAAAGAAAACCTTCTACTTATAATGACGGTGCGCAGTATGAATACCAGATATGCTTTAAGTGTCATTCCAATTACGGTCTTGGTACGGTTACAAATGGAAAGTCAACGATAACAGGACCATCCGGTACGATCATTACAGACCAGGCATGGGAATTCAACACAAACAACCGTTCTGCCCATCCTGTAGTTGCTGGTACCAACAGTTATTCAGGCGCAATGACTTCTTCGCAGATGAGTTCACCATGGACCACGAGTCTGGGCACACAGACGATGTATTGCTCTGACTGTCACGGAGCAAATGATGAGCACTCAACAGGTGCTAAAGGTCCTCATGGTTCCAGCACGGCCTTTATGCTCAAAGATGCCACCAACGGATCAAATGTATACTGGCCTGCCTCTTCATCGGGGACATTGTTTAGTCTTAATGATGTTAGAGATAATCAAAATAACTGGTCAACACAGCTGTTCTGTGTCAACTGCCATCCATTAAGAGTAGGTGGTAATTGGGTTAATGATAATGAAGCCCATAAAGAACACGAACGCAGAGAGTATGAGCCTGATGGTAACACGAGAGAGGATGTCTACTGTGTCGCATGCCATTCTGCGATACCACATGGAAGCAGGATCTCAAAACTAATTGCATATGGCTATAACGGTGGATATGGAGTAGACACAGCTCCCTGGGTGTATACATCAGGCGGCGTTATTTATAACGTCATTAAAGGATTTAAAGTTGCTTCAGGTGGTCCAGATGATTATGATGAAAAGGATTGTTATTCAACAGCGAACAGATGTGATGAACATGATCGGGATGAAGGTGGCTATGATAATTGATCTTTAAGTATTGCTGATAGCTTCCCTCATTTATATAATAAGATGTGGCTTTTATTTTAAAGATAAATAAGTTCCTCATTTCACCGAAAACTATCATATCTCTTATCATCCTTACTCTTGCCGCCTGTCTAATTGGCTTCTTAGTGCCGCAGATTACTGACAAAAGCCCTTCCTTCTTTGAAACCTGGCAGGAAAATAATATTTACACCTACAGGTTTGTTACGCGCCTTCAGTTGCACCAGGTTTATACGTCATACTGGTTTCTTGGACTTGTGTGCCTGATAGCAATATCTCTTTTGTCTTCCCTTTATGCCCAGATTAAAAAGAATTTGAACTATAGATTGAAGTGCGGAACACAGAATACAGAATACAGAACACTGAACACAGATAAAATAAGAACTGCTCTTCATAAGAAGCGATATAGGGAACAGGGATTTATTAATGAGGGGAATAAACTAATCTTTACAAAAAACTCGATCAGCAGATGGGGCAGTGTGATATTTCATGCTGGATTGCTTCTGGTGGTCATCTCCGCAATCCTCGTGCTCTGCTTCCAGAATCGGGGATTTGTCCAGCTTATCGAAGGAGATACCTTTGTTGGCAAAGAAAGCGGTTTTATAGTAAAAAGCAGGGGGGCTTTGGCAGGGGAATATAATACGGTTTTTTATACATTCCTATCAAAGCTCGATCATACATACTGGGAAACAGGGAAATTAAAACATCTCGAAAGTTCCCTTACCATTGTGGAAGATAAGGAGCAGACCGATAAAAAAGTTTCGATAAATAATCCACTATTTATAAAAGGAACGAATATATATCAGTCAGATGATTACGGATATACACTGTCATTCGTGCTTAAAAAACTGACAGGAGAAAAGGTGGTCTCACATTTTAATATTGACAGGGCATCAAATGTTCGCAAACATGCAATCGGCAAATCAGATTACCCGATGTCGCCTTATATTGTAGAAATGAAATTTCTACCTGATCTCGAGAAGAAGTCATTTTATCTTAATAAACCTATTGTCTATCTGAATATTGCCGAGGGGCTTAATAATGTATTTAGCGGACTGGTAATCCCTGGTGACGCAGTCAAAATCAAAGATGATATCTTGCATTTCACCGGAGTCCGCTACTGGAGCGGGTTGATATTCGTGAAGAACCCGGGCATGTCTATTGCGTACATCGGGTTTGTAATAGTCATTATTGGACTCGTAATAATGTTTTTGTTGCCGTATAAAGAAATTCACCTTTCTTTTGATCCTGTGCAAGAAGTGTATAACATAACAGGGAAGACTAAAAAATATGAGGCTATTTTTAATGAGGAGCTTGATGAGATCAGAGGGGAAATTGAAAAGAAGATTGAATCTTAATTGTATTCCCCTCCCTTGATGGGAGGGAATGTAGGGGAGGGGTATTTTGTTAAGGAATACTATCTATGGATAACTTACAATTACTAAGATACGAGGTCATACTACACTGGATTGCGGTCAGTATTTATGTCATATCAACGATATTCTTTGCATACAGTGTTTCCTTCAAAAAGACATCTCCTCTGAATACAGGAGTAATGGCAGCAATGATCGGGCTGATTCCCCATGCAATAGCTATAGCCATAAGGTGGAATGTATCAGGGCACGGGCCATACATGTCTAAATATGAAGTGCTGACATCACACTCATGGGTAGCGATTGTAATGTTTTTATTAATAGTTTGGAAAATACCCAAACTCAGGGCAGCAGGTGTTGTTATATTGCCGCTCAGTTTTTTAATGATGACCATCGGACTTTTTACAAACCCAGACATCAGCCTGTTAGGCCCGACTCTAAGCGGGGTCTGGCTCGTTATCCATGTAATATTTAATAAGCTTTCTGCCGGGGGAATAATTATTGCCCTCGCTTCATCGGTTCTGTACCTGTTGAAAAACAAGAACGAGCAGAAAGAGTTCTATCAAAAACTACCTTCCCTGGAAGTGCTCGACGCCTACAGCTATAAATTCATCGGCTTTGCTTTCATATTCTGGACAATAACCGTAGTAGCCGGTTCTATATGGGCAAATCAGGCATGGGGCAGATACTGGGGATGGGACCCGATAGAAACATGGTCAATTATTACATGGCTTCTGTTCGGGCTTTACCTGCATCTGAGACATTTTTTTAAATGGAAGGGTATAAAAGCGGCCTGGTTGTTGATAGCATGTTTCTTATCCGCGATAATGAGTCTCTATTTTATTCCTTTTATAATTGATACCCTGCACAGCTCGTATTTTGTGTAAGATTTTATTTATCCCCAAAATGCATTTCAAATCAATGCAGCTGTTTTGAATAATCAAGCTTAAACAGCGTGCACTTGTGTAATATTCCTCATAAAAACAGTTATTTACCACAACCATTAATTGTAACTCCTTGAAAATACAATAAAGATTTCAGGCATTAATTTTGCTTCTACATAAATCAAATAAAAAGAGTTCACTAACCTGGAAAATAGAATTTTTTAAAAACAATGGAAATTACAAAACAAACTAAAATTCTGATTATCGAGGATGAAGAACTCATAAGTAAGTGCCTTAAGCAAGCGCTTGAAAAAATGTGCGGCTACGCTGTCAATTGTGCTCATACAGGATTGGATGCTATCAAAAGCCTTACGAATGGAAATTACGACATCATCATTACTGACCTGAATCTTCCTGATTACAAAGAGTTTGAACTTGTAAAGGAAATCAGGGATCTGAAAATAAATATACCTGTAATTGTTATGTCAGCGCATTACCCCGATGCAAGTAAGGCTAACATTCTTGAGCAGGGAATATTCAGATGCATTCACAAGCCTTTTGAAATAGAAGATATACTGATCGGGGTAGAAGCAGCACTGGCTGAACAAACCCAAGTGTCTGAGTTTGCTGGGTATACTACAATATCAAATCTCTATTAAGCACTATATCCAATTGCCGTTTCAGGCTTTCAACATAAGCTTTCACCGTCTGTTGACTCTTTGACGAAAGAAAAATCTGTGTAAGCTGGTCCTTATTGTCCCCCTGAATTGAGTCCAGGATTTTAGTTTCTTCTGATGACAATTCAACTGTCTCACCGATGAGAGCGGTCATTTTAGCAGAGATTAAATCACTTCTCATGCTGTTTTCAAAATTTTGGGGAGATATACGATTTATTTTCAAGCGCCTTTCATATACATTAACATCAAAAACTCCATCTCTCTGAAAATATGGGGCTCTCATGATAGCATCCTGAAGTTCTTTTTCAGTAACAGTTATTCCAGCGTTTCCAGCTGCAATCAAAATAACTCTTCGGTCTATCAACGCGTTTATAACCCTGTCAGGAATATTCATTTTTTCTATTTCATCGTCTGTATATTGATCCCTGAGCCGATTATATTCATTATCATATGCCCGATAATATTCCTCGAGTAAAATATTGTCGTCTTCAATCTGCGCCACAAACTGAAAGGTAGGATTATCTTTAGGCCCTATCCCCCAGAAAATAAAGGCTACAGAGATCATAATAGTGATTGCGGAAAGCAGAAACACAGAAAAGAACTTATTACCGCGCATTATTTTAAGCATCAGATAATATAGCCCACCGGATTATCAAAGGGCAAGTGCATAAGGATAGAAGATATATGTTTATTTTCCATATACCTCAGCAAGGATTTCGCCTGCACCCTTTGAGAGAAGATTTTCAGCTAAGGTTGTTCCCAGAGACTCCGCTTCTTCAGGTCTGCCATCTATAGACTCTCTAATCAAGGTCTTGCCATCCAGACTTCCTACAAGACCTTCAATAACAAGATTACCGTCATGCAGCTGAGCATAAGCCGCTATCGGAACCTGACATCCACCTTCAAGCTTCTTCAGAAATGCACGCTCAGCAGTGACACATATCCATGTTTCTTTGTGGTTTAATTTACTGAGAAGATCATTAATGAAATCATCGTCTGTCCTGCATTCAATTCCAACCGCTCCCTGTCCTATCGCCGGGAGGCTAATATCCATGGAAATTTTCTCAGTAATCCTTTCTGCATAACCAAGCCGCTTAACCCCTGCTGTAGCAAGTATTATCGCGTCAAACTGTCCCTCCTCAAGTTTTCTCAGCCTTGTATCAACATTGCCGCGGAGCTGCGTAATCTTGAGATCAGGGCGCTTATTCAAAAGCTGACATATTCTTCTGAGACTGCTAGTACCGACATGTCCGCCCTGAGGAAGATCGCCAAGACCGCTGATACTTTCTCTGGCAATTAAGGCATCTCGAGGATCTTCCCGTTCACATATGGCTGAAAGATGAAGACCTTCAGGTAAATCAGCTGGTACATCTTTCATGCTGTGAACAGCCAGGTCAGCTTCCCCTCTCAGCATAGCCTCTTCAATTTCTTTTACAAAGAGCCCCTTCCCTCCTACCTGTGCAAGAGGGACGTCAAGAATCTTGTCTCCTGTAGTTTTGATTTTATTTAGCTCTACTTTTATATCCGGGATTAAATTTTCGATTTGGGATTTAATCCATTCAGCCTGCCACAAGGCGAGTTTACTGCCCCTGGTTGCTATGATTATCTTATTTCTCTTCTCCATTGTTCTCCTCTATATCTAACTCAAATAATCTGTTCACTATATCCACCATTATATCCCTGTCCTCCTGCTCTGATTTGAGTGCTGCGGTAGGCAGGTGAATAATTTTATTTACAATCGAATTACTAAGTTGCTCTATAGCCTTGATCTTGGCTTCCTCAACAGGACCTAATTTTTTCAAGGTTTTCTCGAGCTCTTCCTTTCGGATCGCATCAGCCTTTTCTCTCAACGCCACTATAGTCGGGGTAGCAACAAGTGAATCATGCCATTTTAAAAATGATTTGACCTCTGCAGCCACTATCTTTTCCGCCTTGGCAGCTTCCTTGCTCCTTTCATGAATATTTGTATCAACAACATCCTTCAGGTCATCTACAGAGTAAAGATAGACGTTATCAAGTTTATTGATTTCGGGATCTATATTTCTCGGGACAGCAATATCAATTATAAACATCTGCTTTTGTTTCCGCTGCTTCATAACTTTCTGCATCTGATCTTTTCTCAGCACATAATCAGGAGCACCTGTTGAACAGATTACTATGTCGGCATGGGGTAGTTCATCAATAAAACTCTCAAATGGAACGACTTTCCCGTCAAATTCCTGTGCAAGATCTTCTGCCCTTTCATAAGTCCTGTTGGTTATGTAGACGTCCTTAACTCCACTGTTAATCATATGTTTGGCAGCTAACTCAGCCATCTCACCTGCACCCATAAGCATAAATGATGTAGTTGAAAGGTCTTCAAAGATCTTCTTTGCCAGTTCAACCGCTGCAAAACTGATGCTAACGGCACTTTCAGCTATTTTAGTCTCGGTCCGTATGCGCTTGGCTACGGAAACAGACTTTTTCATAAG
>Ga0164320_10000268_pt1 | contig 16127 bp, 15 predicted proteins | sample GuaBasSediGuay11_FD_113736 | JGI IMG/M metagenome (GOLD analysis project Ga0164320, IMG submission 113736) | Subseafloor sediment microbial communities from Guaymas Basin, Gulf of California, Mexico - Guay11, Core 4567-28, 0-3 cm | ecosystem: Environmental > Aquatic > Marine > Hydrothermal...
ATCATGCTCTCCACCAACCCGGCCCACGACCTGGAAATCCCCGGTGCGCACCTGCTCGGCAACCTGCCCGGCAGGTTGCACGATCTCGGGACCGCGCTGTACCAGGCGCGGCATGAGGTCGCCGAGGCCACCGCCACGGGCGCAGCGCGTTTCGAGGACCAGAAGGCGCAACTTGAGACGGTCATCCGCAAGCTCAAGGAAGGGGTAGTGGTGTGCGACGTCAATGCCAGCATCCTGCTCTACAACCCGGCCGCGCAGCGGCTGTTCCGCAACAGCGACGCCCTCGGCCTGGGCCGTTCACTCTATGGCCTGTGCACCCGCGACCCGATCGAACACACGCTGGAACTGCTGCGCTGCGATCCGTTTGACGAGTCGTCCGGGAAGGGCAGGCCGGAAAGTGAGTTCATCTGCACGACGCTCGACAACGAAGTGCTCATCCACTGTCACATGAGCCTCGTCCCCGCGCGCCTCGAGCACAGGGAAGTCTTCGTCATGACCTTCGAGGACGTCACCCACCAGCTCAACGTGGTGGCCAAACGCGACGTGCTGATCCGGGCGATGGTCGAGGGGTTACGAGGCCCGTTGGCAAACCTGCGTGCCGCCACGGAGAACCTCGTCGCAGATCCTGGTATCGAGCCGGTGATGCGCGAGGCGTTCCTGGCCGTGATCGACCAAGAGAGTGCCAAGCTCAACGAACGGTTCGATCCGCTCGCCAGGAAAAGCCGTGAGTTGATCACCACCCACTGGCCGATGGCCGACATCCTTTCGGTGGACCTCGTTTCAGTCGTCGCGCGGCGGCTGGAGCGACGTGGCGAAGTGCGGGTGACCGCAACGGGAAGCCCGCTGTGGATGAACGTCGACAGCCATTCGGTCACCAGGCTGATCGAGTTTTTCATCAGGCGCATCGATGAAGCCCAGGCGGTGGTGCAAGTAGATATCGAGGCGCTGCTCGGAGACCGGCGCGTCTACCTCGACCTGGTCTGGCAGGGCCAACCGATCGACCCGGTGACGCTCGAGGCCTGGTGTGCGGAACGGGTTGCCGAGGAGCCGGAGAGTCCGATCATTACCGATGTCCTCACCCGCCACAACAGCGAGGTCTGGAGCAAGGCGCATCGGCGCACGGGCTGTGCCTACCTGCGCATCCCGCTACCGATTTCGAGACGCCAGTGGGAGGTGCCTGGCGAACCGCTTCCCGAGCGCCCGGAGTTCTACGATTTCAGCTTCAACGATGAAGACCGCACCCTCGGTGACCTCGGCGACCGGCCATTGAAGAGTCTCGAGTACGTCGTCTTCGATACCGAAACCACCGGTCTGCAGCCGTCGGTCGGTGACGAGATCATCTCCATCGCCGGGGTGCGCATCGTCAACCAGAGGATCCTTAGCGGCGAGAACTTCGATCGCCTGGTCAATCCAGGGCGGGTCATACCGTATGGCTCGATCCGCTTTCACGGCATCACCGACGAGATGGTGAGGGACAAGCCGTCGATCCAGTCGGTGCTGCCCCAGTTCAGGGCGTTCGTCGACGAGGCGGTGCTGGTCGCGCACAACGCCGCGTTCGACATGAAGTTCATCCGTCTCAAGGAAGACGGTTGCGACGTGCGTTTTGGCAACCCGGTGCTGGACACGCTGCTGCTGTCGGTCTGCCTGCATGCCGAGACACCGGATCACACCCTCGACGCCATTGCCCGACGTCTTGGTGTCGAGGTGCACGACCGGCACACCGCGCTGGGTGACTCGATGGTCACGGCAGAGATCTTTGTCCGGCTGCTCGACCTGCTCGAGTCGCAGGGGATCAGGACGCTTGCCGAGGCGGTCGAAGCCTCGGAGAAGATGGTCAAGGTACGCAGGCAGCAGGCGAAGTTCTAGCAGGCTGTTGAAATTCTACTCAACAGGCACGATCCGGCGTCAAAATTGGCCTCAAAATGCTCATTTACTCCAGTAAACTGCGCTTTCTCGGCCTGTTTTTCCTTATCTCGCACTCATCTGAGCGAATTTCAACAGCCTGCTAGGGAAGTCGTCAGGGCGTCAATACTGGGTCGTTACCACGGCAACCAGCCAAGCCAATGTAGGCCGGACTTCAGTCCGACAAGTCGGGCCTGGGCCCGGTCTGCATGTTGGCGTATCAAGCGGCCACCCGAATCGCCACGATTCAGCAATCATGGATTACTGCCTGGCCCAAGCTGGGCCGTCTCGATCCGCGGCGCGAAGTAGGCGTCGGCGGCGTCGAGGGTGACCTCGCGTTGGTCGTTGTCGACCAGCGGCTGCTCGTAGTCGTTCCAGCCACGTAGCCCGGTCTGCAGCGAACGCACCGACCGGTAGCCCATTTTTTGCATGACTTCGGCGGCGAGGATGGTGCGGTTCCCGGAGCGGCAGGCCAGGACGATCTCCTGTTCGCGCGCCGCGGCCAGTCCAGGGACGGTCTCCTCGTAACCCCAGTCGCAGGCCAGTTCGAGAATGCCACGCGGGACATTGAGCGAGCCGGCGATGTGCATCGCGGTGTATTCGTAGGGTTCGCGGATGTCGACCAGCAACAGGTCACGGCCGGCGTCGAGCTCCTCGCGCAGGTCCCAGGGGAACAACTCCCTGACTCCCGGTCGCGTGAATACGACCAGGTCGGAGAACCGGTGCGGCTTCATCGCAGGTGGTGGGTCAGGCCGTGCTCGACCGCCATCACCGCCGCCTCGACCCGCGAGTGCAGGCCAAGTTTACGCAGTACGGCCTTGACGTGCAGCTTGACGGTGCCGTCGGAGATGCCGAGGTTGCGGGCGATGACCTTGTTGCTCTGGCCCTCGGTGACATGGCACAGGATCTCGCGTTCACGCGGGGTCAGCTCGGTGAACGGGTCCTCGGGCGGCAGCGGTTCGTTGCCGCCGCCCTGGACCACCTTGGCCAGGACGCCGGTCAGTTCCGGGGCCACCACCGTGCTGCCCTCGACGATCTGCTTCAGGGCGCTGATCACCTCGTCCGGCTCCATGTCCTTGATCAGGTACCCCTGAGCACCGTTGCGCAGCGATTCGACCAGGTCGCGTTCCTCGGTGCTGGTGGTCAGCATCACGACCGGCATGGTCAAGCCTATCTCGCGCAGCCGGCGTAGCACCGTCAATCCGTCCATGACCGGCATGCGCAGGTCGAGCAGCACGATGTCGGGGTTGTTCTCCTGCGCCAGGCGGATGCCTTCGGCACCGTCGCCGACGGCGTCGATGACGGTAATATCGCGCCGCGTCAGCAGCTCCTGCAATCCGATCCGGAACAGGGCGTGGTCGTCAATGATGAGTACGCGCATCGTTACCGCTGGCTTGTTCGATATGGGGGGGGGTGGAGCCAATTTCATCGGCCTGGTGGTGGAATGTCAATTCGATCCGCGTACCTTCGCCGGGTTCGGATTCAATGCGTAGCGCACCACCGAGGCGTTGTGCCCTTTCCTGCATGATCGACAGGCCGACATGTTCTCCCGGGCTGCCGTCGAGGACGGTGTCACCGATGCCGATGCCGTCATCCTCGATCAGGGCACGGAATTCACCTTTTCCGTCGCAGTGCATGAGCACCCGGACATGTTGTGCCTGGCTGTGTTTGCGAATGTTGGCGAGTGACTCCTGGACGATGCGCACGACCTGCATCTCGAGGATCACCGGCAACGCGACATCGGTGCAGTCGTGTTGCAGGACAGCGGTGATTCCGGTCTCCTTGCGGAAGCGCTCGACCAGGTTCTGGAGCGTTGGTACCAGCCCGCGGCCGTCGAGCGGGGCGCGGAAATGGAACAGCAGTTGGCGCAGCTCGGTGTGCGCCTCGTCGAGGCTGGCGCGGATGCGCCCGGTCTCCTGGCGTGCCTGCGCGGTGTCGTCCTGTTGCAGTGTGTCGTCGAGCATGCGCACCTGGTAGCGCAGGCTGGCCAGGGTCTGGGCCAGTGAGTCGTGCAACTCGTGCGCGAGCATGGTGCGTTCCTGCATCAGCGACATGCGCTTGGCCTGGTTGTCCAGGTAGGCCTTTTCGATGGCCATGCCGAGGTGGCGGCCGATGCTGTTCAGCAATTCGGTGAAGTCGCGGCTGATGGCAACCCCGGCTTCGTCGAGGAACAGGTTGTAGATGCCCAGGTCGTGGCCGCGGTACTGCAGCGGCACGGCGAGCAGGGTGATGGTCTCCTGTTCGCCAAAGATCGGCTGGCCGATGATGGCGTTGCACTCGCTGATGTCGTTACGGCACTGGATGGTGCCCGACTCCAGGGCCATGCTGCAGACACAGCTCTCTTCCATCGAGATATGTTTCTCGGCGCTGACGATCTCGTCATCGAGGCCGAGGCTGGCGACCAGGCGCATCTTCTTGTCCGACCCGAGCAGGCGTACCGTGGCCGCGCGTGCGTCGGTGACGTCGCGCAGGGTGTGCAGGAAGTGGGTCAGCAGGTCGTCGAGGTCGCGGTACTTGTTGATACTGGCGGCCACCTCGTAGAGGATCGCCAGCGAGCGGGTCTGGTGGGCCAGGCGGGTGGTCTGCTTGTGGACCCGCTCGTCCATCTCGTGGGTCAGCTCCTCGAGGCGCTCACCGAGGCGGTTGATGTCACCGGTCAACTCGACGAATTCACCGGACTCGGGGACCGGTACACGCGCCGACAGCCGCCCGCTGCGCATCACGCGTGCCCATTGGCGCAGTTGCTCGAGAGGTTCGATGACATTGCTGCGCATGCGCCGCAGCATGCGTCGTAACTGGTGCAGGCTGAGTCCGGCGAGCAGCAGCTGAAGCGCGGCCAGGTAGGGTACCGCGCCAGGTAACATCGGCATCAGCAGGGCGACCAAGGCGATGCCAATCAGCATCAGCAGCATCAGGCTGCAGGGCAGGGCGAGTCGGCCCGCGCTCAGGGTGTCGAACTTCCAGCTGTTGACGGCCTCGCCATCGCTACCGATGACGTAGCCGCAGAGCCGGCTGGCTTCCTGTTTTTCGGACAGGGTTGTCATGTCGTGTGGGCTGGATCCCGTGTGATTGACCGTTGGCATCAAGTATACGCCGGCAGTTGGAAGGACGGGAATCGGGTTCAGCGGGCGCGTTTTGGCGGTGCGTAGTCGACGTCGTTCGGGGGCTCGTAGTTCGGGTCATTGGGATTCATGAATATGAAGTGGCTGGCTCCAGGCTTCACCTCGGCGTAGTCGACCACGGTACCGTCGAGCACCTCCTCGCTGAGCGGCGAGATCAGTACGTCGACCCCGTCGCAGTCGACCTTGAAGTCCTCGGGGCTGGCCTGGTCGAATCCGAGTGCGTAGTCGATACCGCCCTTACCATCCGGCTTGGCTGCCAGGCGCAGGCCCATGCTCTCCTCGGCGCCTTCTCCGGCAAGGCCCTTCTTCACCTGGGCGACGGCGGTTGGGGTCAGCGTGATGATCATGTGCTCTCTCCTTGATTGTCAGGTCTTCGGACGATGTCTCGGCAGTGACGCACATGGTCGACAAAGCGGTCAGCCCAGTGGTTGCCAGCGACGTCGCGCAGGTGGGCGTAGCTGGCCAGCAGGTTATGCATGACCAGCCCGTCATGGTGTCCATCGATGCCATAGCCGCGTTCGACCTGGTAAGCGTAGGTCAGGCCGTCGGGCAGTCCCGTGAGGCGTGAGTAGTGGAACTCGTGGGCATAGAAACTGGCATGGCCATCGTTGGTCGCCGGCAACGGCCAGGGGCCATGGCCGGTCTCGCGCAGGCGCACGTAGCCACGGCCAACCGGACGTGTCTCCATCTGCACCTCGGCCGGGATGACGCCGACCATTTCACCGCTCTGTCCGTCCCAGTGCAGGCGGCGGGTCAGGTACATCAGGCCGCCGCACTCGGCGTAGGTCGGCAGGCCACCCTCGATCGCTGTGCGTAGCGCAGAACGCAGCGAGGTATTGGCCTCGAGTGCCTGCAGCGAGGTCTCGGGAAAGCCGCCGCCGATGAACAGGCCGTCGATGTCGGGCAAGGCCGGGTCACGCAGAGTGTCGAACGGTATGAGTTCAGCACCAGCGCCGATGAGGGCGTCGAGATCGCCCGGGTAGTAGAAGCCGAAGGCACGGTCGCGAGCGATGCCGATCCGCACCGGGTCGGGGTTTATGCGGGGGGTGACGGCGGCGACGGTTGGCAAGGGTGGCGCCGCGGTCTTCTCGAGCAGGACGCCGAGGTCGATGTGCTGCTCGATGGCCGTGGCCAGCTGTGCGATTCGGGTGTCGGCGGCCTCCGCCTCGTTGGCCGGTTCCAGTCCGAGGTGGCGTTCGTTGATGACCAGGGTGTCGTTACGCGGCACGGCGCCCAGTACCGGGATGTCGGTGTAGTGCTCGATGACGGCGCGCAGTTTCGACTCGTGGCGCGCTCCGCCGACGAAATTGAGTATCACCCCGGCGAACCGCAGGCGCGGGTCGAACTGGGCGTAGCCAAGCAGCAGCGGGGCGACACCACGGATGGTGCCACGGGTGTCGAGGACCATGATGACCGGCAGATCGAGCAGGTGCGCCAGCGCCGCATTGCTGTTGCTGCCCTCGACGTCGAGACCGTCGTGCAGTCCCTTGTTGCCCTCGACCAGCGCCACGTCGGCACCGGCGGCATGGCGTGAAAACTGCGCCCGGATCTCGTCGGTCGACTGCATCTGGAAATCGAGGTTGTGACACGCACGTCCGGTGGCCTGGCCGAGCCACATCGGGTCGATGTAGTCGGGACCCTTCTTGAACGGTTGAACAGCGAGTCCACGCCGGGCCAGGGCGGCGCACAGGCCGATGCTGACACTGGTCTTGCCAGAGGACTTGTGTGCGGCGGAGACCAGGAAACGGGCCATGGATCAGCCGGGCGCGAGGCGTCGCGGGTGGCTCAGTCGGCCGCCGTGTCGGGCAGGGCGTCGGGGAGGAACGGCAGCACCCGTACCCCAAGGGCGACCAACAACAGGGCCAGCGCGCCGCCCCCCAGGCCGAGAGCCATTTCCGGCAACGATGGCGCGTAGGGGTTGAAGCTGCCATCGAAAAAGCTGCTGCTGACTTCCATGCCGGGGAACAGTACCAGGGGTACCGACTGGCCGCCGATAATAATGACGTACATGGTCGCCAGGCCGCCCAGCACCACCAGTACCGATGCGCTGGCCAGGGCCGGCCGCGAGTCGCGGAACAGCGGATGGTAGATCAGGCCGAGCGGGATCAGGCTGCCGAGCAGGACCTGGCCGATCCAGAACGTGGTGGTGACCGATCCCCCATCGAGCAGGATCATGCGCACGGTAGCCTGATGTTCAGCCGCATACAGGTTGGTCAGGTAATAGGTGGTTACGACCAGCAGGGCGATGGCGATGAAGACGCCGAGCAGGTTGCGCAGCCGGCCGAGCAGGGCGCCGCCGAGCGTCCGCCCGCTGCCGTTGAAGGCCACCAGCATCACCAGGATGAACGCCGCCATGCCGAAGGCAAGCGACAGCACGATGAAATAGGGGGCAAGGATGGCCGCGTCGTAGGCCTGGCGCGCAACCAGGAAACCGAAGATCGAGCCGGTGCCGGTGGTCAGTACCAGGCGCCAGCCGATGGCGAGCAGGCCGATCCGCTTGCCATATTTGGCCACCGAAGGGTCCATCAGGGTCCACAGGTAGATGGCGACGATCAGGAAAAAGCCGTTGTAGAGAAAGATATTCCAGGCAAAGATCGACTTGAAGTTGTAGTTGGTCATGGCGACGATCAGCCGGTCGGGGCGACCGAGGTCGAGGACCAGGATCGCCAATCCCCCGGCCAGCAGGGCGATGGCCAGCAGTCCGGAGAGCCGCGCCAGTGGCTTGTATTCAACCTTGGCGAAGACCGAGCCGATCGACGCGACGTTCAATGCGCCCGAGGCGGCAACGATCAGGAACACCGCGAAGACGTGCGGCATACCCCAGGCGACCTGGTTGTCCATGCCGGTCACGTGGTGGCCCTGGTGCTCCATGAACCAGGCTGCGCCGGCGCCGCCGGCGACCAGCACACCGAGCACGGCCAGCAGCAGCAGGTAGCCGCTGCTGGTGCCGATCTCAAGGTAACGGGTGCGCTTCATGTCGTCTCCTGGCTCACAGGCCGCGGTAGCGGACGCCGAGGTCGAGATTTAAATCGGCGCGGACCTGGGTCGACGGGTGTTCGGCCAGCGCTTGGTAGATCGCGCTTTTCGGGTCGTTGAGATCACCGAACAGCAGGGCGCCGCGGCCGTCGGCGGTGCAGGCCTCGACGCAGGCCGGTTCCTGGCCTACATCGATACGATGCACGCAGAGCGTGCAGCCCTCCACGGTGCCCTTGCCGCGCGGGGAGTAGGGCTTCTGGTGGCTCAACTCCTCGTGGATGAACGAGCGGGCCTTGTACGGGCAGGCCAGCATGCAGTAACGGCAGCCGATGCAGATGTGCTTGTCGACCAGCACGATGCCATCGGCCCGCTTGAACGAGGCCCCGGTCGGGCAGACATCGACACACGGTGGCTTGGCGCAGTGCTGGCACATCATCGGCAGCGACACTTCGCGCCCGGTCGCCGGGTCACGCAGTTCGACCTTGCGGATCCACTGGGCGTCACTGCGCGGACGGTCGTGACCGGTCCAGCCGTGTTCGTCACGGCAGGCGTCGACACAGGCGGTGCAGTTGCTGGCGCACCTGTTGGTATCGACCAGCAGGCCCCAGCGGATGATCGACGTGACCGGGTCGGCATCGGGTTTGGCCTCGGCCAGCCGGTGCAGGAACAGACCGGGTGCCAGCGTCAGCGTCCCGGCGGCGACGGCCCCGCCGAGCAGGCGCCTGCGGTAGCGGTCGATCGGCTGTTCGCTCACGGCTTCACTCCACGGCTGGCGTTGGCGGCCAGCCCCCGCGACCAGGCCCCAGCACCGACCACGCCAGGAACGCCGGGCTCGGGCTCGCCCGAGTGGCACTGGAAGCAGTCGGGCTTGACTGCGGCATAGCGATGGCAGCTGACACAGAAGTGCTCTGGGTCGTCGAGCGACACCGGTTGTCCGCCAGCGTCGACCGCGTGGCAGTTGATGCAGTTGCGCAGGCTGTAACGCTTGGTGCGGATGCTCCGGTGCACGGTTTCATCGCGCTGGTGGAGGATCAGCTCCATGTGATTGCGGCGCATGAACTCCACCGGTTCGACACACTGCTCGCCGGGACCGGCATCGATTGCCGGCAATGGTACGCGGCTCCCGTCTGCCGGAGCGGCGGCCGTGGCCGGTAGCGCCGCCAGCAGGAGCAGCAGGGCGGGGAGCAGGTGCCGCATGGCTACTCGCCGAGCGCCATCTGGATGTAGCCGGTCGGGCAGACGTCGGCACAGATGTAGCAGCCGATGCACTTGTTGTAATCCGTATCGACGTAGCGGCCCAGCAGCGACTCGCTTTTCTTGGTCTTGAAGACGGCGACCTGCGGGCAATAGATCACGCAGGCATCGCACTCGAAGCACTGGCCGCAGCTCATGCAGCGCTTGGCTTCGACGATCGCTTGTTCCTCGTTGTAGCCGCGCAGGCGCTCCTCGAAGTTGCCGAGGACTTCGTCGGCACCGATGTGAACCTCTTCCCGTTTCTGTCGCGCCTCGTATCCGAAATGGCCAAGGAACAGCTTGTCATGCGGAATCACTTCGTTGGCCGAGCGGTCCTCGAAGTTATGCAGTGCGAAATCGGCATTGTCGGTGCCCCGTACTTCGCCGTGCTTCTCGGCCAGGGCGCGTCCGTGTTCCTCAAGGTAGTTGAGCATGTTGAAGCGGACGCCGTCGTACTTCGGTCGGCGCGTGAGCTCGTCACCGCGCAGATACTGGTCGATGCCGTCGGCAGCAATACGGGCCTGGCCGATGGCGGTGGTCAGCAGGTGCGGACGCAGGATGTCGCCGGCGACGAAGTGACCATCACGTTTCGGTGAGCGGTAGTTGCGGTCGAAATCCATCAACCCCTTGCCGTTATCAAGATCCTCGAAGCCGGTGAAGTTACCCAACTGGCCGATGGCCGAGACGATCAGGTCGGCGTCGATATCGACCTCGGTACCAGGTATCGGGCCCCGCTTGCCATCGACCACACCCATCTCGGCGACACGCAGTGCTACCGCACGGCCGTCTTTGCCCAGGATCACCTCGACCGGAGCGAGGTTGCCGCGAATTTCGACACCCTCGCGCAGGGCGTCGTCGATCTCTTTCTGTGCGGCCGGCATGTCCTTGATGTCACGTCGGGTGATCAGCATCACCTCGGCGCCTTCGCGCTTGGCGGCCGAGGCGACATCGTGTGCGGTCTGGCCGAGGACGACATACTCCGGGCGGTCGGCGTCGTGGCTGGTGGTGATGTGGCCGAGGCGGCGCGCGACCGAGGCGACATCGATCGAGGTGTCACCGCCGCCGATGATGACGACGCGACCGGCGACATGCTGCAGGCGGCCGTCGTTGAAGGCATCAAGAAAGGCGACGCCGGTGATGCAGTTGACCGCGTCACCGCCTTCGATTGGCAGGGCACGACCGGACTGGGCACCAATGCCCCAGAACACCGTGTCGTACTCGGCCTCGATCTCGTCCAGCGTGATGTCGGTGCCGATGCGGGTGTTCATGTGCAGCTCGATGCCCATGTCAACGATGCGTTGGATTTCACCGTCGAGGACATCGCGCGGCGTCCGGTAACCGGGGATGCCGTAGCGCATCATGCCGCCGAGTTCGCTGTGTTCGTCGAAGATGGTGCAGCCGTGACCCATCTGGCGCAGGAAGTAGGCGACGGCGAGGCCGGCCGGGCCGCCACCGATAATGGCGACTTTCTTGCCAGTCTCTTTTTCGGACTTGGGCAGCGCCAGTTTCTGCGCCAGCCCCCAGTCGCCGACGTACTGCTCAATGGCATTGATGCCAACGTAGTCCTCGACCTCGTTACGGTTGCAGCCGTCCTGGCAAGGTGCCGGGCAGACGCGGCCCATGATCGATGGAAACGGATTGGCTTCAACCATCAGGTAGAAAGCGTACTGCTGCCAACTCATTTCACCCGGGGCCTTGTCGATGCCGCGCGCGATGTTCATCCAGCCGCGGATGTCGTGGCCCGAGGGACAACTTGCCTGGCAGGGCGGCGTGCGTTGCACGTAGGTCGGGCACTTGTGAGTCCAGCTCGCCTGGAAAATCTCTTCCCGCCAGGCGTTGGGTTTGTCATCCCCCTCCTGGTAGCGGCGGTAGGTGCGCTGCTGTTTCATCTCTTCGCTTGAGGCGACCATGATTTTCTCCTGGGTCGAGCCGTATGGTCCGGCCGTTATTCCTTGGTTCCGAGCTGGATGGCGTCGCCGACCAGCTGGTGGACGCTGATGATCATGTCCATCTGCATGCCATACATCGGCAACACCTTGCTGAACTGGCTTTTGCAGATCGCGCAGATCGCCGCCATGTGGGTGACGCCGTGATCGTCTATCACTTGTTTGAGTGCCTGCATGCGTGGCATCGCGCCCTTGGCGCGCAGTTCGAGCAGGTCATCGGTCAGCAGGCCGCCACCGCCACCGCAGCAGAAGGTGCGGTCACGAATGGTCTCGTCGGCCATGTCGACAAAGCGGTTGACCGAGGCGCGGATCACCGCGCGCGGGATCTCGAACTGGCCGCCCGGCTGGTCACCCATGCGCGAGGCACGGGCGACGTTGCAGGAGTCGTGGAAGGTGACCACCTTGTCGTCGTTGGCCGACGGGTCGAGATGCAGGGCGCCGCGGGTGATCAGGTCGTTGGTGAATTCGCAAATGTGCTGCGGCACCGGGTAGCGCTGGTCGAGGAAATCGAACGGACCGGCCAGGGTGTTGAGAAAGCTGTAGGCGACCCGCCAGGCGTGGCCGCACTCGCCGAACACGATGCGCTTGACGCCGAGATCGAGTGCCGCCTGGCGGATGCGCAGCGAGACCTTGCGCATGTTCTCGTAGTTGCCGATGAACATGCCGAAGTTGGCGGCCTCGGAGGCGTAGGAGCTGAGCGTCCAGCTGATGCCGGCCTGGTGAAAGACCTTGGCGTAGCCGATCAGGCCGTCGACATGCGGTTCGGCGAAAAAGTCGGCCGATGGCGTGACCAGCATCACCTCGGCGCCCTGGACATCGACCGGAAGGCGCACGTCGACGCCGGTCTCGTCCTTGATGTCTTCCTCGAGGCCCTCGAGGGTGTTGATCAGCGCCGGCTCGGGGAGGCCGAGGTTGTTGCCGATCTTGTGGACCTTGCCGATGATCTCGTTGCAGTATTTCTGCCCCTTGCCGACCGCGTCCATGATGTCGCGCGCGGCCATCGAGATCTCGGCGGTGTCGATGCCGTAGGGGCAGAAGACCGAGCAGCGGCGGCACTGTGAGCACTGGTGGAAGTAGTTGTACCACTCGTCGAGCACCTCCTCGGTCAGGTCGCGCGCCCCGACGAGTTTTGGGAAGTGCTTGCCGGCGAAGGTGAAGTAGCGACGGTAGACACTGCGTAGCAGGTCCTGGCGCGCCACCGGCATGTTCTTCGGATCGCCGGTGCCGATGAAGTAGTGGCACTTGTCAGTGCAGGCACCACATTTCACGCAACTGTCGAGAAACACTTTCAGTCCACGCGATTTGTTGACCAGTTCGCCGAGTTTGTCGATCGCCACCTGCTGCCAGTCGTCGACCAGTTCACCGGGGAAGCCGAGCTTCTCCTGGTGATCGGGCTTGGCGACGAACGGCCCGGCGCCGAGCATCGCGTCGGGCTGCAGGACCGGGATCTCGAGGTTTGGCCCGAGTTTCGGCAGTTCGAAATCGATCTTGGCCACGGCGGAGCCTCAGCGCTTCTCGAGTTCAGCGGCCCACGGCGCCAGGTGCCGGCGCTCGCGCGGGTCATCAACCTGATTGCGGGTCGGGCTGAAGAAGATCCCGGGGGCGTGCAGCAGCTTGCTGAACGGAAAGCCGATCATCAGGGCCAGCACCAGGATCAGGTGCAGCAGCAGCAAGGGGTCGGTCGGCAGCGGTTGCCAGTCGAAATAGAGCAGGCCGAGGAAGAAGGCCTTGACCGCGATGACATCGGTGTGGGTGACGAATTTCATCGCCAGGCCACTGGCGCCGATCAGGATCAGCAACAGCAGCCAGAGGTGGTCGGACGGGGCACTGATGTAACGTACCCGGGGGACGACAAACCGGCGCAGCCAGAGCATCGCCAGCGCCCCGACCATCGCCAGGCCCGCGTAGATGCCGATCGGCTGGATTAGCGCCACCGGCCACCAGACCGGCTCGGTGAAATAGCGCAGGTGACGGGCCAGTACCACGGCGAGGGCGACGTGGAAGGCGAAGCCGAACAGCCAGATCCACTTGTTGGCGCGGAACAGGCTGGAGAAGAGCAGCACCTCGTGAGACATCCGTAGCACCACACCGGTGCGGGTGGTCGGCGCCGGCGTGGTCGGGATTTTCAGCGGTGCCGGGGTGCGCGCGTAGTCGACCACCCGGTAAAGAAGACCGGCCACCAGTACTGTAGCCGCCAGGTAGAAGGCGATGGCGAACAGGATGCTGGTCGGCGACATGGCGGGGCAGCCTCCGTTAGGGCCTGTTAACACTATTTGGATTGTCGGCGTTGCGCCTGACAAGACGCCAATCAAGGCGCGACGCGCGTAATTTGGTGGCTCCAAATGAGCGCGGCGCAACGCCGAGTGGCGTCTTGTCAGACACAACCCGGAGGGCTGGGGCCATTTTCCCGCCCAGCGTCGTTGTCAGTCGCTCATACAGGCCCACTGTATTTCGCTCCTTCCGCCTTGCTGGACGAAAAAATGGCCGCCAGCGACGGTAATCCAAATAGTGTTAACAGGCCCTAGGGGCAGGGGGCGCGTGCGTCCCCACCCGGATGAGGATGCCTAGATGCAGCCGGTAGGCTTGGGCAGGCCGGCGATCTTGCACGCCTGCTTGGCCGGGCCGTACGGGAACAGCTCGTAGAGATACTTGCTGTTGCCCTTCTCGGCGCCGAGCTTTTTGCCGATGGACTTGGTCAGCACGCGTACGGCCGGGGCGATCTGGTACTCGTCGTAGTACTCGCGCAGGAAGTTGACCACTTCCCAGTGGTTCTCGGACATCTCGATGCCCTCTTCCTTGGCCAGCACGTTGGCGATCTCCTCGGTCCAGTCGGCGAGGTTGAGGATGTAGCCTTCCTCGTCGGTCTCGATGCTCTTGCCGTTAATTTCGATGCTCATCTCTACTTCTCCTCGCTGCGTCTGTGCAGATTGTTTAGGGAACCTATGATCAAGTCATGAACTCGTATCTGGCGCCCAGAATGTCCAGCTTTGTCGTTGCAAATCTTCGCAATAGCCAGCTATTACGTGCGGCTTGCGCCTCAAATCCGAACATTCTGAATCACCATCTTACTTCGTCCAGACTTAATCAGAGGTTCCTTCAGAGCCAGGACTGGACGCCGTCGTTGGCGGTTACCAGTTCGACGAACCCGTCGTAATCGACCAGGGTGATGCCGTCAAGCACTTTGCCGTTGACACCGCGGGCTTCGAGGTCGTGGGAGAGGGCGCAGACGGTGATATCACCCAGCGCCTCCCTGATCTGTCCACTGACCGCAGTGCCATCGAGGGCACCGTAGATACCATCCTCGATCATCAGGATCGTGCTGCCGGCCTTGGCGATGCGCAGACAGCTCTGCAGGGCACCGGCCGTGAACGGGGATTTGTTGACTATATGCAGCATTTCTCGGTTCCCCACTCAGAAATTGAAGATCACGTCCTGCTCATCGAGCAGGTCGGCGATTTCGTCACGTCCGACCAGGTGGATCGAGTCCTTTTCGGCCCAGTCCTCGTTCTCATCCTCCCACACCAGGTGCTGGAGGTCGTCCAGGGTCAGGCCGCGCTCGGTGAGCGCATCCTTGTCGATGTAGATCTTATTGACTTCGTAGTCACCGAGGGCGGCATAGGTTGCGGTGAAGTTTTTCATGCCAATGCCCTTGGTCTGCATCTCCTTGACCAGCTGGTAGACGCCGTCGTCCATGAACAACAGGCTGACGTCCTGCTCGAACGCGGCACCGATCAGTACCACCTCGAGTGACTCCCAGGCGTAGATGGTCCCGTAGGGCGCCTTGCGGTTGATATAGAGGAATTTCTTGGTCGCGCCGGCTTCTGACATGGTCCGTGTCTCCTTGCTCAGTCGCCGAACACGACGAGGCGATCGGCCTGGATACCGGCTTCGATCAGTTGGCCCAGTCCCGAAATGCGGAACCCTGGCGCGACGTTGTGGCCGGTCTTGCCGTGGCGTTTCTGTTCGTCCTCGTCGACCAGGCCGCGGCGCTGGGCCGCGGCGACGCACAGCACCAGGTCGAGGCCGTGTTCCCCGGCCAACTCGCTCCAGCGCTTGACCACGTTGCGGTCGTCTTGCGGCGGCGTGGTGAAGTCGGTGCCGTTCTGCACGCCGTCGTGGTAGAAGAATACGCGGTAGATCTCGTGCCCCTTCGCCAGCGCGGCCTTGGTGAAGTGGTAGGCCGAGTCCGATGCCTGGTGGGTGTACGGGCCCTCATTGACCATGATGCCGAGTTTCATGCCTGGCTCCCCCCGTGCCACAACATCAGAAGTGGATGTGCGCCGACGCGTTTAGGCTGCTGCGCGAACCACGCCAGTTGTCGATGTGGTACTTGGTGAACGGCAACTCGGTGACCTCGAAAAAGCGCTTCCAGCCGATGCGGTCGATCCACTCGTTGACCCGCTCGTAGTCACGTGCGTCGTTCTTGTAGGCGTACAGGATGCGCTTGACCACGTCGGCGACCTCGACCCAGCGCGGCGGGTTGTTGGGCAGGCCCGAGGCGACCAGTTTGTGGAAGGTCGGCTTGCTGCGTGCGTTGGAGTTCTTGCCACCGACCCAGATGGCGAGCTTGGTGTACTCGGGATCGTTGATCTGCATCGGCGGGCAGGGCGGATAGCAGGCGCCGCAACACATGCATTTTTTCTCGTCAACCTCGAGCGAGGGCTTGCCGTTGACCATCGCCGGACGGATGGCCGCGACCGGGCAGCGGGCAACCACCGACGGGCGCTCGCAGACGTTGGCCACCAGGTCGTGATTGATTTTCGGCGGCTTGGTGTGCTGCACGTTGATGGCGATGTCGCCCTGGCCGCCGCAGTTGATTTCGCAGCACGAGGTGGTGATGCTGACGCGGTTCGGCATCTGCTCGTTCTTGAACTCGTCGTAGAGCTCGTCCATCAGCGCCTTGACCACGCCGGAGGCGTCGGTGCCGGGGATGTCGCAGTGCAGCCAG
>Ga0164320_10000269_pt1 | contig 16104 bp, 14 predicted proteins | sample GuaBasSediGuay11_FD_113736 | JGI IMG/M metagenome (GOLD analysis project Ga0164320, IMG submission 113736) | Subseafloor sediment microbial communities from Guaymas Basin, Gulf of California, Mexico - Guay11, Core 4567-28, 0-3 cm | ecosystem: Environmental > Aquatic > Marine > Hydrothermal...
CTCCAGCCAGATCCGAGCGACGAATGATTCCAGGCTGCGTTGTCTGTACTTATCCATCAGAAGTCTCCGGCGCCATATAAAGTGTTTTGATACCACGGGCCGGTAACAATTTGGTAACGCCCCCGCTTCTGTTTCCGATTCGCCCGCCGAAAATTGCGCAACGATGTGTTACTGAGGTGTTACCGGAACATGATACGAATCAGCAGCAAGGGCTGGACAATCCAGCCAGAAATCGGGCCAGGCCAGTACCTAATACAGGAGACATCACATGAGGGAAATACGATGGAGCATCTTTGCTCTGGCATCGATATTTGCGTTCGGAATCACTTCCACGGAGGCTGCCTATTCGGTAGCGGACGCTGGTGTTACCGACGGCGGAACGGTAACCGGCCGCGTAATTTTTGACGGTACGCCGCCCGAACCGACCCTGTTGGTGGTCGATGAGGATGTAGAGGCCTGCGGTGGCGATCGGCCGTCAGATCAATTGTTGGTGAGCCAAGACGGTGGCATAAAAAATGTGGTACTCACGATCGAAGACATTCAGTCTGGCAAGTCATGGAATTTTCCTGAGCAGTTCGTTTACGATCAAAAAAAGTGCACATTCGATCCTCACATCTTGTTGATCCAGCCGGGACAGGCAGGGCTTGTGAAAAACAGTGATAGCGTGGGACATAATTTTCATACGATCAGCAAGGGAATTTTTAATACCAACAAAAAGATCAATGCCGACGGAGAGATGCCTATCCGGGCGAACAGGATCAGAAGGCCAGGCATCATTCGCGCCAAGTGCGATATTCATTCCTGGATGGCGGGTTGGTGGTATGTAGCCTCCAGCCCGTACACGGTTCTCACTGACGAGGATGGCAACTTTACTATCTCGGATATTCCGGCCGGAACGTATAACGTGAAAATATGGCATGAAACACTGGGTGAGGCCGAACAGTCAGTGACAGTGGAGGCCAATGGAACGGCGGAAATAGCGGTCAGTCTGCAGTAATACGCACATCCATATCGGTGTAGCGGCGACGAAGGAACAGCTGCCAACGGCAGCCGGAAACCTGAACAGAGCCACAAATGGGCGAGTCGATGCAGCAAGACAATATCTCCGAAAAGCTGCTTCGGCTTGCCGTTCATGCCTCACCGTCCGGCATCCTCATCGTGGGCGGGGACGGTTGTATCGTCTTCGCTAACCAGGCGCTGCTGGATATGTTCGGTTACAGTTCGGATGAACTACTGGGCCATCCCATCGAGCTCCTGGTTCCCGACGAGGACGCGGAGGTTCACCGGCGCCACCGACGGACGTTTGATGCCAGCCCCTCGCCCCGAAATATGGGCGGGAGGGAGCATTTTAACGGGGTCAGCAAGGACGGGCGAATATTTCCGGTCGAAATCGGTCTGCGACCTTGCGAGACTGAAGAAGGCGGACTTGTGGTCGCGACTGTCATCGACATTAGCGAACGCAAGTTGATCGAAGATCGATTGCGTCGTCACGAGGAAAGTCTTGAGGATCTCGTCGAGGAGCGCACGCGCGAACTCCAGGAGGTTCAACTCGAAAAAGAACAGGTGTTAGACCAACTCATCCAGTCAGAAAAGCTGACGGCGATCGGCACCCTGGTCAGCGGCATTGGGCACGAGATCAATAACCCGCTCTATCTTGTGTTGAGCATGGCAGAGACGATCAGGGACGAGGACGATATTTATTCTCGCCGCGAGTACGGCGACGAGATCGTCAAACAATGCCGGCGCATTGCAGAAACAGTAAAAAACCTCTCGCAGTATGCGCGGCCCTGCGGAAGTCATGATCTGCAGAACGTGGATCTGAACGAGTCAGTTGCGGCAGCCGTACAGGCGGCCAAGCAATCACTCCAGAGCGGTGATATTGAGATCAGACAGAAGTCCAGGCCGGTTGACGCGATTCTGGCGAAACCGGAGGAGATCCAACAGGTATTGTTTAATGTCATACGCAACGGTATTCAGGCCTGCACAGGGAAAGGTGTTGTGGCAATCGATACTTTTAGCAAAGATAATCGGGTGTCGGTGCGTATTCGGGATTCCGGCACAGGTATTCCGGCGGGCAATGAGAAGAAGATATTCGATCCATTTTTTACCACCAAGGGACCAGACGACGGAGAAGGCCTGGGACTTTATATCGTGCGGCAGATTGTCACGAGGCACGGGGGAACTATTGATTTAGTCAGCGATTGTGGCAGCGGAACGACATTTATTATCGAGTTCCCGGCTGCCGATCGAGAATAAATAAGGACGGCTCATAATGCATCATCATGTTCTGATCGTGGATGACGAAAAAGACATCCGGACGGCAATTCGCCGGCAACTAAGCGGAACTCACTTCGAGATCCTGGAAGCGGAAGGTGCTGAACAGGCAATGGAACTGCTCGGTGCGAACGCACTGACCGTCGACGTCATTATCTGTGACGTGCGCATGCCCAGGATCAGTGGCGTAGAGGCGGTCGACTATTTTCGCCGCAAGCACCCCACCACACCGATTATCGTGCTGACGGGATTCCCGGACCTTGATCTCGCCGTGGATTTTATGAAGGAAGGCGTTGTTGATTATCTGGTAAAACCCGTCGAAAAAGAGAAATTGGTCGAGGCGGTACAGCAAGCGGCCAAACAGCGCAAAATATTCGAGTCTTAGATTAGATGAAGATCAAATTGGAAGGGTTCGACTATTTTGTGCTGGCCGGTGGAATCATGAACATCGCCGTTATCGCCGTGCTAGTGGGCTATTGGCTGCTTCACTGACGGGCAGGCATCTTGCGGCGTTGGCTGCGGACCAGCACGATGCCCGCGATGAACGTCATGAATACGATTCCGAGAGGTAAGCCATAGACCAGGGAGTAGTTGGTATCCTGTGGCAGCAGCAGCCAATACCATGCTGCGAAAGTGTGTTTGGAGCCCACCTCGCCATTGTTCCCGTCCCAGTTCGCAAACGACACCGGGATGAATTGTCCCTTGGGGAAATTGATATCAGACGAGTCACCGTTATTACGCGGGCGCTTCATGAGCACGCGCCAACGGCCATCCTGCCAGTCGCCCTGAGCTACGAGGTCACGGCCAGCTTCGTTATCGGGTGATGGCTGGCGCGGAATCAGCCTGCTATCGGGACCACTCGCATCCAGTAATACCGCTTGCGGCTGGACGGGAGGTTCGACTGCGCCGGCATTCCAATACCAGATCGTGGTGTGATGGGCTGCATCGCCGTGCCGGTACAGGGGTTTCTCGACGGGCGCCGTTGCGTATGCTCCCTCTTGCGGAAACTGGATCGCGAACGCATCGGCATACATTGTCTGGTCTGCACCAGCTGCGAAGAAGCTGGTGACCGGTCCACCGGGCCGGCTTTCGGTGCGGTCGTTTACCTCCAGCAAGAAGGCGATTTCGCTATCGTTGTACAGGGCTCGCACCGTAACGGCATCGTTGAGCGGAGCGAACAGGCGTTCCTCTTTAATGATATTGGGCACCAACCTGAAGGTGCTGCCCGGCGCCTGTGCCCACGCCTCATCATCCACGCTGCTGGGTAATTCGTTAACGACTGCCACTGCCTCGATGACCTTCCGCCTGCCAGGCGGCGAGGTGTTTTTGCTCAACGAGTAGGCGTAGTTGGCAACGTGCCAGCGATCCTGCAGCGTGATCGCATCCTCTTCTCCCGGTGCTGCACCTCGATGCGCGGGCATCGGTGTGCCGGGTATGCCGACGGAAACGCGTGTGTAAATATTACGGATGGTCGCATCCCGATCCTGCTCGTCGCTTCCAGTATCAACGTTTCCATTCGGGGCCCCGGTCGTGCGCCAGGTCCATCGCTTGGTCAGGTCACGGGCCCAGATGCGATAGCCCGAGTCATCCTCCAAAAATTTGCCAGAGGTAATGTTGCCGCGACCTTGCGTACCATGACATTTCCTGCAGTTTTCCTCGTAAATCTGTTCGCCGAGGGCAACGGATTCGGCCGAGTAGGCAACCTGCCCATCGGTTGGTTCCCGTTCGGTGATTACGTTGAAATCGAGTTTCTTGTAACGGCCCTCATCGTCAAAATCTTCCCATGCAGCATCCTCTGGCGCCCAGATCGCTGAGATGTCGAAATGTTTGATGAGCGTGACCAATTCGTTAATCTGCTCATCAGCAAGCAAGGCCGACCATCCCGGCATGCTGGTACCTTGCAGGCCGTATTTGATAGCGTCGAACAGGTCCTCGTCCCGCGGCGGAAGGTCGCCGGGTGAAGTCTTGAATTTAAAGAGACCTAGCGTGAAATCCCGTGGTCTGGGGTAGAGGAAATCGGCTGCCGGTCCATCTCCCGCCCCGGTTTCACCGTGACACTCGGCGCAACGGAACTGGTAGATATCCTCGCTGCTCATGTTATCGCGTTGTGCGCCAATCTCGTCCCGCATGCCGCTGACTGCCCTGGAGATCTCCTGGTCCCACATGCGCGGCACTTGCTCAACGTTGTCATAAAGAAACGTAATTACGTTCCACACTTCCTGTTCGCTCAGCATCTCGTGCCAAACTGGCATGGCCGATTTCCAGGGCATTCCATCCTTGGGTAATCCGGGGCCGCCGGTGGTGATACGCCAGAACAGGTAGGACTCCTGCAATTGAGCGATCGTGCCCACATCCCGAAAGTTAGTTGGTAGAGGATCAAGGCCCTTGGCGAAATGGCCTTGTCCCCCCAGCAGGTCGCCGTGGCAATAAAAGCAATTGCCGAAATAGACGGTACTTCCTGCGCGAACCGCTTGCCGATAAGTTTGCCACGCCAGCGCCGAGTCGCTCTTGAGTTGCTGCAAAACTTTCAGCCGTACCGGGTTTTCAAGCGTGGCCAGGTCATAGCGTTTGTCGTATACGTTCAAGGTTGCGGGCGGAGCAGGGTGGACCTGACGCATCTCCTGCGGAGTCTCCAGCGACGGTTTCAGCGAATCGTATGCTGTATAGCCGAGAAGCAGCGGTATGAGAATGAGATACACCCAGCGCAACGCTGATCTGTTGTCATTGCGTAAAGTTGCAATGACAGGCGCTCTCAGTTCTTCCAGCAGCCGATCATCGCTGGAGAAGTACAGCGCTACTCCGATGAGCGTGATGATCATGTACGTGATCATCAATGACATCGGCAAAAACGGCGGAAAGGCCCATTTAAAAATCAACCAGGCACAAATGACTACGATGACTGCCCGCCAGAACGCTGAAACTCTCACGTTCATGACTGATCCCCGGTTTGCATCGCCAGGAATGCCACGATCATTTCCAGTTCCTGTAATGTCATGTTGGGAAATTGGGGCATCATGGGCACGTAACCCTCAGCGATTACGGCTCCGGGGGTGACGATGCTTTGCCGGATCTGCGCGACGCTTAGCCGCTGACCGACGTCCCTCAAGTCCGGACCCACCGGGGACTCGGTATCCAGGATAGAGTGACAGGCGGCACACACGAATTTTGCGACCGCCTCCTCCGGGCTCTGGGCAAGCACCGGTGTCGGCGGTCCGGCTTCATCTTTGCTCTGGGCCGCTGCCGTGGGCAGCGCCACCGTCACCGGATTGCCATCTTTGTTCTGCAGATAGGCGATGATCGCATCGATCTCTACCGCAGAAAGTTGGATGGGAGGTTTGTTGACAGCCGGCATCGGGGACTCGGTATCATTGGAGCCCTTCTTGCCAAAGCCTTCTGTAACGTAAATGCTCGGTTGCAGCATGGATTCGCGCAGATAACCCTCCGTATCGGTCGCGACACCCTGGTAGCGGGAGTCCGCGAGCCGGTCCAGCGATGCCCCTGCAACATTGAAAGCCAGCAGGTCGGGTGCCCGGCCAAGCGAGTTATGGCACAGCGCGCAGGTTCCCTTGCCCTGGAATAACGATTCACCCATGGCGACGAAGGTGTCCATGGTCAAATTTCGCACGTCAACTTCTATCTCCTCGGGCGCTTCACCCTTCATCTGCGGAAGAATGTAAGTAACAGCGGTGAATACCAGAATCAGCGCAACGCTGAACCCCAGCGTTTTCATCAATACCGTCATGCTGCGGTCTCAGCCCGGGCGCGGTTGCTGCCTGTAGGGAGGGGCACTTGTCTGGTGCTGCTTAGATCGGCGATCCAAAAGATGAATAGCAGAAAGGACAAGAACAACAGCGTTACCAGCGTGACCATGTTACCGACCGTTTGCAGCGTTGGAATAAAGTTATCGGGGGAGTTGTCCTTCATCACCGTGTACACATGCCAGTGTGTGCGTACCGAGGAGCGGATGTAGCCCATCAGTGCCATCAACCAGGTAAATGCAATGGGCAGAGCGAACAATGCGTATTGAGAACGGTTGGAGACCTTGCCCCAGGTGACATGCAATGTCTTTGCCCCTTTGAACATCAGGGTGTCGATCACCACGCCAGAGACGATCACAACCACGGTGGACATCACTTGTATGACACTCGAGCCGACCTTGTAGACGGTATTCGTAAAATAGCCGTAGTAGACGCCGGCGAAAATCACGTTCGCGATCGCCACGACGTAAATAGCGACCAACAATGCGTTTCCCCAACTTTGCCAGGAGACGGTGATGACCTTGTCGGCGCGCCGGTACAGTTGAAAAGAGAGAAAGGTGCAAATAAGCATTATGAATACGGCGATGTTCTTGGCCGGCATGATGCCCAAAGGAGCCAGCACCGGATGATTGCCACCCCCCAGCCTGCCGATTTCGCTGGCAGTGTAGATCACGTTGTGGGGAGTCACCCAGACCAGGAAGCCGAGAATGAGCGCGGTCGCTATATATTTAATAAGCCACCGGTAACGCTCGCTGCCTTCGGAGCGGGCCATACCCGTCCACAGGTAATAATTGCCGGCCAGCAGGATGGTGCAAATGAGCACAGCCTGGAGAACGAACAGCCACGCCAGAATACCGCCCATCGCCAGTATCCCCATCTGCTGTGAATAAGCGTAGATCTCTGCCATCAACCAGTAGCCGGCGAAAGGCAGCGGCAGGAATGCGAGTATTGCAATAAAGTTGGAGCTGTAGCCCATCCAGTCATAGTGGGCCTTCTCCGCGGGCGTTTTTGCGCTGAGAAACTTAAAGGCTGCGTACGCCCCTACCACTGCGCCGCCAAAGGCGATGTTGGCGATAAAGCGATGCAGGTTTAACGGGTTCCACAAGGGACCCTTCATGATCTCCCAGATATTGCCGATCACGGCACCAGTCGTCGGATCGATTCCGGACGGCGCCATCATGAAAGTCGTCCATGAATTCGCGACCACTAACAACGTGGTGCCAACAGCATTCAAAAGCAGGCCGAGCGTCAGGTGAATCCACTTTCGATTGCCGTAGCGCAGGGCATTCCAGCCGTAGTAATAGACATAGAGCAGCATGCTCTCCAGGAAAAACAATCCAGCATAAACCAGGACCTGTGATCCGAACGCGCGCATCACGTATCCCATCAAGTGCGGATAAAGCAAAAACAGGGACAGCGCCAAGGTGCCACCGAATAAAGCCGTTATGGCATAGGCCGTAAGGCTGACCTTCATGAACTCGTGCGCCATGTCGTCGTAACGATCATCTTCTGCCTTGAATCCGATGTACTCGATGATCAATACGAAGATGGGAACGGCAAGTACCAAGGCACCAAAAAACAAATGCATCTGGGCGATGACCCATACAATGCTGCGGCTACTGGCGCCTATGTTTGGGTAATCAGCACGTTGTGGCGTTGGTGCAGGCAGTAGCGATGCTTCCGCCACGTCCGGCCCGCTCTCGTCAACAACAAAAGTGTTGAGTTGTTCGGGTGCAACGGTTTGAGCAAAAGCGGCCGATGAGAATCCATCAACACTCAGCCCAATGATTCCCACGATAAGAAGGAGCGGCCAATAACGCCATGGCTTTTGTAACGAAGAATAGCAAGCTGAATTCACTTATCGTGCTCCTGCCGGCGCAAACCAGCGGTCCAACAATACAACCTTGTCAGACCATTGAATGTGCAAGATTCTTTACTGAGCCGGGCTCAGGTCCCAGTCAAGAGGCAAGCCCTGCATGCTCATGACCAAGTGGTCCATCGCATAAAAGGCCAGCAGCGTGATGGAGATTGCAATTATCCAGGTCCATACCCGGTTTGCTCTTCGTTCAACAGTTCTTGCACCCATAAGGCCTCCGAAGCGAGATCGACCTGCGATCAAGAAGTTCAACAGAATAGTTTCTTGCGTCAGCCCTGATGTCCGGAAACGCCGCCGCTATAAATGAGAAGCCACCAAAAAAATACCAGGATGACGAGAAGAGTGCCGACAAAGAGCCTGGCGCCCCAATTCGAGCTCACAATTTTTTGGCCGCTATTTTCGTGCACCTGTTCTTTCTCTAAATGAGCTGTCATAAATTCAATTTTCTATTGCAAGGCTATCGACGGCTGTCCGCCCGAGTGAATATGCCGGTAATGACCGGTCCTTCGCGAGGGCGCTTATCTGTGCACACAGTTGTTACCATGTACGAGTGACAAATCAGTAACACATGCGATCATCGCGGCGACTCATGAATAGTCCGGGTTAAGTGATAGCGTGATGCGACCAGTCGAGGCGTCGCAACTCCAGGCGGCCTGTTTGGCTGCGTCCCTTGTCTTGCAGGATCTGCTGATATACACGCTGCGTTTCCGGCATAGGGTCTACGTCTAACTCCTGTGCCAGGACGTGCTCACAAGCTCGATATTGTTCCAACGCCTGGTCGAGGTGACCAAGGCAGAGGAGGCACTTCATAAGCGCGCGGTGGAAGCTTTCGCGGCACGGTTCGCAGACAAGCGCCTTTCTGCAGAGCCGGGCTGCGTCGGCGTAGTCGCCGCGTTCCGCGTCGCATTGCACCATGTCGGCGAGCATTTCCAGGTACAGTTCACGCAGTCGCTCGCGTTCTTCGGCGCACCAGTCGGCAAAAATATCTTCCTCCAGGTAGTCACCGCGGTAGAGGTGCTCGGCCTCGGTGTAGCAACGTAGCGCTGCATCGTTGCGCCTTTGAGCTTGTAGCGCCCGACCCTCGGCAATGAGTTTTTCAAAGGTATCTGCGTCCACCCGAATCGCGTCGTGTCGGAGCAGGTAGGCCTTTCCGACTGTTGTCAGAATGTTTTCGCTCAAGCCGATGTCACGTAATTGATGCCTCAGGTAGGACATCGTCACTTTGAGCCGATCCCAGCCTCGGCCCCTGTCTGCATCGGGCCACAGGCTATCAAGTATGCGTTCCCGGTGGATGGGGCGACCGGCATGGGTGACGAGGTATTTCAACAAAGTCACGGCTCGCTTACGAATCCATTTGTCGAGAGCGATGCTCTGGCCTCCCACCGTCAAGCCGAAATGACCGAGCGTGAAGACTTGCAGTGTTCGCTGCGGCGGTGCCTGAGCATGCTCCTCCTCTTTGTCGTGCAGAAAAATCACAGCAATTGCAGCATCGGTGTTTGACTGCCGGACTTGTTTCGAGGTCACGAGCGAAGAGTATCCGACCGTAATCCAGTCACCGTTCTTTCGCCGTATACGGCAGGACCGCACACCACGAGGCAGGCAGTTCAGGAAACACTGGAGGTGCTCACACCTGGGAGCACAAAGCGGTTCTCCACCAGGCAAAACGGCTTGCAGAATGTTGCCGCAGGGCTGGCCAAGCACGTCGTCCTGTGCATAACGGAGTAGTTGTTCCGCTCTTTGATTCCAGGCGGTAATCCGACCGAGGCCGTCGATGGCGAAGGCCGCATCGGAAGCCAGGTCAACCAATTCGTGTGCGCTATTCGGCCAGCGACGCAGTGAAAATAATTCGGAACATGCCTCGCTCACTATGGTTCCCCGCCAGTATCCACGATTCCCCAAATATCATCTCTCTGCCAGCTCACCGCTCCAATCCGTATTACTACCTAATCCAGTAATGACAAATACGGTTGCGCTGCCATCAGGCATCTGTGCAAATACTTTGCAGTTATGTAAAAGCGTGGCGCTTATGTAAATAATTTTGCCAGCGTTATCAGTGGACAAGTAGGTATTTCCTCATATGGATTTACATTTAGTGCCGTGCTCCACTCGGTAGAGTAGAATCGTTCCGATCGAATATTTCGTGCGTTGATAAAAAAAACATGGCCCATGAATAAAAGGCAGATCAAACGAGATTTATTGTGATGGATTACTTCGGCATGAATAGAAACAGTTTCCGGCGAATTGCGACCGCTGTACTTGCCGGAGTGATCCTCACGTCAATGGGCGCTTGCTTTAGTGATTCGGGTACCAATGAGCTCGCTGACGATCCGGTTGCGACCCCACAGCCGGATCCGACCCCGCAGCCGGATCCGACCCAACAACAGTTCACGGTCGATCAGACGGGAGGAACGTTGGTATACCAGTCCACCGTTCACGACGTAACGCTGACCCTGGTCATTCCCGCCGGGGCGCTCGATAGCAGCACCGTCATCACGATCGAGCATGCACAGAATTACAGTGTAGTCGACGGACTCGTGACGGGTGCCGTCTTCGACTTCGGCCCGGATGGTCTGGTGTTCAATATTCCCGCCGACCTTAGCATTACCTACGGCATAGGCCTGATCGGCAACCTCTCAGAGGATGATTTGCGTATCCACAAGGCAAGCGGTTCTAACTGGGTGCCCCTTGCAGGTTCTGCCGACAGTGCGAGCAACACGGTCGGTGCGGCAATCGCCACGCTGAGCATTTATGGACTAAAGACTATTCCTGCCGGGGGTGGCGGAGCCAGCGGCAACCCGAACGCCACATTGGCCTGGCTTCAGAGCAACGTATTTGGCGGCGTTTGTACTCAGTGTCACACGGGCGCCGGGGCGCCGATGGGTGTGGATTGGAGTTCGGAGTCCGCGACCTGTGCCAACGTGGGTCGAAGTAGCGCCGAGATTCCGACGATGACGGTGATCAGTTCGGGTAATTCGGCGGCGAGTTACGTGATCTGGAAAGTCGATGGCGCGGGCCCGAACGGTGAAGTGATCGTCGGCAGCCAAATGCCACTCGGCAACACCCCGCTGACGGCGGGGACGATACAGAACCTGCGGGACTGGATCGCCGACGGGACTCCCGGCTGTGAGACGCAAGGCGGCGGTGATACCGGGGGCGGTGATACCGGAGGCGGTGATACCGGAGGTGGTGACACAGGAGGCGGTGATACCGGAGGCGGTGATACCGGAGGTGGTGGAGCCGATACATGGACGGCGATCCAGGCGGATATTCTCCAGGAGCGTTGCGTGATTTGTCACAATAATTCGCCCAGTGCGCCAATGGGCCTTTCCTGGGAAGCGGATCAGTACGACGCGGTCGTCACTGACGGTCGGATCAGCGGCGAGAAGCCGGCTATGAAAATTATCGAGCCGGGCGACAGCGCGGCCAGCTACATGATCTGGAAGATCAATGGCCAGGGACCTAACGCGGAGCCGATCGTCGGTATGCGCATGCCGGTATCAGGGCCGCCGTTCCTGACCCAGGCGGAAATCGACCGGATCACTGCGTGGGTCGATGCCGGCGCGCCGGGCGCCGGCGGTGGTGGCGATACTGGTGGTGGCGATACTGGCGGCGGTGGCGATACTGGCGGCGGGACGGATCCCTCAGCGATCGTCCCGACCTGGTACGGTGTGCAGGCTAATATCCTCGACCAGTTCTGTACGCTGTGTCATAGCGGCACAAGCCCGTCGATGGGCCTGTCCTGGGAGGTGGATCAGTACGACGCAATCATTACCAACGGCTACATGAGTGCAGAAAAACCGTCGATGGCGATCGTGACCCCGGGCGATCCCGGTGCCAGCTATATGTTCTGGAAAATCAATGGCCAGGGACCCAATGGGGAAACCATCGAGGGTGTTCGCATGCCTGCCACGGGGATCCCGCTCGATCAGGGCTTGATTGATGTAATAGAACAATGGATCCTCGACGGCGCGCCGCTCGGCGTTCCCGCCGATGCCGATTCCGGTGCTTCGACTGTTCCGGTCTATCCAGTGGGTTCCTGGATGTACGTGTGGACCGAATCATTGCAGATTTGCACGATGTGCCATAGCCAAACGCCATCGAGCCCGCGTTGCGGCGTGGACTTCAAATGTCCGCCGGAGAAAGTGGTGCTTACGGCGGACAACTACTCCGGCGTGGTGGATGGCGATATCGTCGAGCCATATGACCTCGACGACAGCGAACTGTGGGAAATGGTTACCGAAGATGATGCCGACGATCGAATGCCGTTCGGCCTGGACCCCCTGACGAGCCGGCAACTGACCATCATCCGGGACTGGATCCGGGATGGAGCGCCTTTCTGCCCGAAGAACGCAGTCTGTCCATAAGGGTGGCTAGTTGCGCGTGCCCTTAGTCCCCATGGCACCGAACGGCTTTGCTCATGAACCCATCTGATTGCAAGCGTCTTCTGGCCAGTATTCTATTCTCGCTGTTTGCCATGCCATCGCAGGCTGGCGACCAAGCCCAACATGAATTTCTACTCTTCCCGAGTGTGGAAATATTCGACACTACGAGTCTTGACGACGAGCTGTTTGATAGCGGCGGTTACATTGGAATCGCAGACTTCATGTACAGCTACTCGGGAAATCGCCTGCGACTCCTGGGCGAGTTTGTCCTGTCAAATGAGGAAAGTGAATTGGAACGGCTCCAGGCCGGATGGCAATTCGGCGAGCAGACAATGCTCTGGGTCGGGCGGTTCCACCAACCCAGCAAGTACTGGACGACGGAGCACCATCACGGCCAGTACCTGCAGACGAGTATTAGCCGACCTGAAATCGAAGAATGGGAGGACGAGGGCGGTGCTATTCCAACCCATATCACCGGTTTGCTGCTCGAGACCGGTCAGATACGCAAGGATTCGTCAGGATACCAATTCGCAGTTTCTGTCGGGTTTGCCCCGCTGCTGACCGAGAGTGGCCTCGAGCCGTTCGAGCTGTGGGACCCGAGCTCGGATCATGGTGCCGCATTTAACTTTCGACTCGCATTTCTACCCGACTATTTCGGCAACAAGCAAATCGGCATCCTCGGTGGCTGGAGTGATATCGAGATCGATAACGACGCTCCCACATCGCAACTGGGTACGGAAAGCGTCGAACTATTGCAGCTGGGCGTCTACATGGACTGGAATTGGGAGCGATTGCGAACCATAGTCAATGTAAATTATCTGCAAAGTGAACATATTCATCCCGACGGTAAAATCACCGATGACTTCTGGTCCGGCTATATACAAGTTGAATACACTGTCGGTTCGAATTGGACAGTCTATGGTCGCCATGAAAACAGCTCCGGCGAAGATGACACAGAATTTGTCCGGTTGATTCCGAAGTTTCCTGGTCGCCGAAACCTGCTTGGCGTTCGATGGGATATCGCCACGAGCCATGCTCTGACCCTTGAAATCGCCGATACTGAAACAGCAACGAGCGATATCGGCCAATACCGCTTGCAGTGGAGCGCGGTATTTCCGTGATATCCCGATTGTTTGCAGCCTCATTGATTCTGAGCCTGGCGCTCTGTTGGACGCTGGTGGGGGCAGCGCAGCAAGTTGTTCTCGTTACCGGGGAAAACAGTCCAATCGAGAATTTGAGTCCTCTTGAGTTGCGAAAAGCCTATTTCGGAATCGTGGTTCGGTATGACGATCAGATCATCAGGCCATTTCGCAATTCGTCCGATTCACAGCTCAGTCGAATATTTCTGCAAACTGTTGTAGCAACGTCGGAGAGAGCATACGAACGGCGCTTATTTTCGCTAACGCTCAAGTCCGGCAGACCCAGGCCAGAAGAATTCACAGATCAGGACGATATTGTGCGCGCTCTTCGCAAATATCCGTACGGTATCTCGTATATGTGGAGAAGCGATGCAGAGCGGGCTATAGGAATCAAGGTCATCAAGCTGTTATGGCAGGAAAACTGAGAACGCTGCGGACAAGATTGATAGTGGTCGCATTGGCAGTACATGCCATGCTCTTGCCCGCCCTGTTTTACGGTGTGACGTTCATCGTGGAAAATAGCCATCGAGACATATTTGTCAATGACGTTCGTACTCACAGCCGATTCCTGGCCGACATACTCAGTTCTCAGCAGATACTCGATTCATCCGAGGATATCATTGCGTGGCTGGATTGGCTGGACAGCGTATTTCTCGGCAGTAACGGCGTGTATGCAGAGGTTCAGAACGGAGAGCAGAGATTCTTCAGCACGTTAATGGACGAAGCTTATTTGGACAAATTCCAGGAAGATTTCCGTTTTGGAGATCACGGAGATGATGTCTACTACTTGTCGATGCCACTGGACATGCCGGGTCATCAGGCCAATCTGCGCCTCGGATTCGACGAGAGCCTGATTCTCGAGGAAATTCGGCAAACGCGGATGCGGACCATCTACGGCTTGTCAGCGTACCTGGTTATTTCTCTGCTGCTTCTTATGCTGCTTGCTGTTCGTCTGACGCGTCCGCTCAGAACACTGCAGCGCGATTCTCGGGCCATTGCCTCAGGCGATTACGATACGCGGCTTAGTGTTACTACGAAAGTCAGGGAGTTCCGTGAACTGGCGAAGGACCTCGATCTCATGCGAGACGCCCTGGTTGGAATAAACGAGCGCCTGCGGGAGGAACACGCGGAGCACCTGGCCACCGAGCAACAACGACAGACTCTTCAGAAGCAGCTCCATCATGCCCAGAGACTGGAAACGGTCGGAACTCTTGCCGGCGGAATTGCCCACGAGTTCAATAACATACTGGTACCCATTATTCTGTACACAGATCTTGCTCTCGAGGATCTGCCGCAGGAAAGCCCGATTCGCGATAACCTGGAACGAGTCACAAAGTCGGCGAATCGGGCCAAAGAGGTCATTGACCAAATCCTCACATTCAGCCGAAAGACTGTAGATCAACGGCAGAAATCCAGCGATATCGTGTCCATCATCAAGGAGACCCTGACCCTTGTTCGCGCATTGATGCCCGCAACTATTGATATCCAGACGAATATTGACGAGAAGTGTGGGAGGGTACTGGTTGACGCAACTGAGGTTCAGCAACTGATAATGAATCTGTGCAGCAATGCTTTCCAGGCCATGACTGAAAAAGGCGGTCGGCTGACAATTGACGTGTGTGATGTGGCGATCGATGGGGAATCCAACGACATCTCGCTCAGACTTGAACCCGGTCACTATGTACGGATCAGCGTCGGTGATAACGGAAAAGGGATCGATGCCGCCACCCAGGAGCGAATATTCGAGCCATTTTTTACAACACGGGAAGTTGGCAAAGGCACGGGACTTGGACTCTCGGTCGTTCACGGCATCGTAATAAGCCATGGTGGCGACATCACGGTGGACAGCACCCCAGGCCGCGGATCCACGTTTTATGTCTACTTGCCGAAAACCACGTTGTTATCTGAGCTGCCTGTCCCTCATGGCTAGATCGAAATGCTTGACTTGATATCGGAAATATCAAAATAATGACCTATGTAAGAGGATGAAATCATGCCACGCGTGTTGATTATTGATGATGAAGAAGATATCCGCGATGTGCTTTACGATGTATTGAACCGCGCCGGATTCGAAGTCGATGTTGCGTCAACGGGCGACGAAGGAATCGAGAAACTCCGCAGTAAGCTCGCAGATGTGATTGTTACCGATATCATCATGCCCGGAAAGGACGGCGTTGAGACCATCAGGGAGATTCGCAAGGAGTTTCCGGATGCCAAGATTATCGCCATATCGGGTGGAGGTAACTTCGATTCTGACTCATATGAACCGAATGCCATAAAGACGACGGCTTACCTGGCGGCCGCTGGCGAAGCGGGGGCGGACGTAATATTACCCAAGCCCTTCGATCGCGCAGCGTTTATGGAGGCCGTCAGCGGGCTTACCGCGACCTGAAGGCAATCCGGATTTATTCAACTATTACTTTTATTGGGCGATGATGTCGTTAGCGATAGCGTAAGCGGTTACTGCTGATACGCTAGCCAGATCCAGCTTCTTCATCAGGTTCTTTCTGTGTGTTTCCACCGTCCTTGGACTTAGGTCAAGCCGCGCAGCAATATCCTTGGTCCGATATCCTTCTGCGATGAGTTTCATCACCTCTCGCTCCCGATTGGTCAGGATTTTCCAGGACGGAGTTGCAGTGCTCTTATCCAGGTAGCCCGTAATGACCCGATCCAGA
>Ga0164320_10000270_pt1 | contig 16091 bp, 16 predicted proteins | sample GuaBasSediGuay11_FD_113736 | JGI IMG/M metagenome (GOLD analysis project Ga0164320, IMG submission 113736) | Subseafloor sediment microbial communities from Guaymas Basin, Gulf of California, Mexico - Guay11, Core 4567-28, 0-3 cm | ecosystem: Environmental > Aquatic > Marine > Hydrothermal...
ATGACCGCGCATCCTTGGTATTCGCGCTCAAGGATATCTTCCTCAGGCAGTCGGCGGAGATGGCGACCCGCATCGGCATCGACCTGGACGCGGCGGTGACGATCGGCCGGGACGATGGGGCGCGCAGGCCCCGCGTGGTGGACGGCGCGGTGGTCGGGCAGGCCGTAGTGGAAGGCGGCAAGGGCATCGACAACTCGCTCGGCGCAAGCCTCTTGCCGAGCGTCGGTAGCGCCCTTCCTTGTCTCGAAGACAACCTCGCGCTGACACAAGGCCGCGGAACTGGCACCGTCATTTTGTGGGTTCAAGGCTGGAACGGAATGCCGAACGACGCGAGCGTGACAGCGATACTCACGACGGCCACCGACGGGACGAGCGAGGAACCATCGCTGGTCGGCTTTCGCGGTAACGACCCCGTCAATCTCGCCTACCTGAGCGGTGGCCAGAGCGCTGAGGCCCCGGACCCCGGATGGGACAACGAGGACTCCTGGTTCCTCGACCCGAGCGACTTTGGTGCCGATGCATCCGGCGAGGCAAGCCTCGACCTGCCAAAGGTTCAGCAAGTCGACGGGTATGTCGCGCTCGGCCGCTTGGTCGTGCCCCTCGTCGCCGGCACCGAGTTCAAGTTGATCGCCGGCGACGGCACGGTATCGAGCGACGGCGCCATGACGGTTGTGGTCAACGGCGGCGTCATCATGGGTGACATCAGTTACGATCAGACCTCGCTCGACCACGGCCTCTTTGCAGGACGGTTCAGCATCGACAAGCTCGGCGAGGCGACCCCGAGGATCGGCATGTGCGACATCAATGCTAGCGTCATCGAGTCGCTCTTCGGCCAGTTCGCCGACATCCAACAATCCCCCGATCGCGACGGCATCGGTGCGGAATGTGACGCATTCAGCTTGGGCGTGACCTTCAACGGGGTTGCCGGCCAGATCGCAGGCCTGGCCGAGTCTCCGCGACCCGAGCTCGACCCCTGCGCGGCGGCCGAGTCGGTCGAGATCGATCGCTGCTGTCCGAGCTCGTGGCTGTCTGGCAGGACACGTGCGGACACATGCGACACCGCGCAGAAGCTGACGAAGGCTGCGCGCTTCGACGCCCTTCCGAGCACGGTTCAGATCCCCGTGCCTGCACCTGACTTGTACTAAGGGCTTCGGTTTCGCTCAGCCGCCCGCGTTTCGACGCTGACGCACTGAATCGGCGAGCCCTTCGATGACGGGCACGGTGGCATCCCAGCCCATGCAAGCGTCCGTGATGCTCTGCCCGTAGGTGAGCTCGGTCCCTGGCTCACCATTCTGCCGGCCGCCCACGAGGAAGCTCTCCAACATGACGCCGAACACACCGGTGCTGCCCTGCGCGACCTGCCGCCCGACCGCGGCCGCCACGCTAGCCTGCTTCTCGTGATCCTTGCCGCTGTTTGCATGGCTGCAGTCGATCATGAGGCGCCCCTCGAGCCCGGCACCTTCGAGCATCTCCACTGTCCCCGCGACATGTTCAGGCTGATAGTTGGGCTGCCCTTGTCCACCGCGAAGGATGACGTGACAGTCGAGGTTGCCCTTGGTGGCCACGATGGCGGAGAGGCCCTGCTTGGTCACGGAGAGGAAGTGATGCGGATTGCGAGCGGCCTTGACCGCTTCCACGGCGATCTTGACCGTGCCGCGGGTTCCGTTTTTGAAGCCTACTGGCATCGACAAGCCGCTTGCGAGCTCGCGGTGCACCTGGCTCTCCGTGGTGCGCGCACCGATCGCGCCCCAAGACACGAGGTCCGCCACGAACTGCGGCGAAATTGGGTCGAGGAACTCGGTCCCCGCAGGCACATCGAGCTCCGCCAACGCGCTAAGCAAGCCGCGTGCGACGCGGAGCCCCTGATTGATGTCGAAGCTCCCGTCGAGATGTGGGTCGTTGATCAATCCCTTCCAGCCGACCGTCGTGCGCGGCTTCTCGAAGTAGGTGCGCATCACGATGCAGAGGTCGTCGGTGTACTGGTCGCGCAGCGGCTTTAGCTGCTTGGCGTAGTCGAGCGCTGCCTTCGGGTCGTGGACCGAGCAGGGGCCGACGACCACCAGCAGTCGGTCGTCCTTGCCGTGCACGATGTCGCTGATCTGCCCACGCGCCTCGGCAATCTTTCCGATCGCTTTCTCTCCGGGATGGACGTCCTCCATCAGGATGGCCGGCGGAATCAGTGGGCGAAGACCTTCAATCCGGACGTCGTCGGTAGGGGGGCGGAACATGGGAGCCGGATTTCTAGCACGGAAGGACATCGGCGTCTCCCATGGCCCCTCGGCCGTCCCCCTGTGCTACATCGCGACCTCGTGTCTGCGTTCGTCCGGCTCTTCCCTTTGTGGGTCACCCTCGGCGGTGTCGTCGCTCTAGTCTACCCGCCCGCGTTCGCGTGGTTTCTCGACTACGGGCTGATCACACCCGGACTTCAGATCATCATGCTCGGCATGGGTCTCACCCTCGAGCTTACCGATTTCTCCCGCGTTTTTCGGGCCCCGGCGCCCATCCTTTGGGGGGTGCTGCTGCAGTACACGGTCATGCCTGTTCTGGGTTGGGGCGTAGGAATGCTGTTTCAACTCCCGACGCCGTTCGCGGTCGGCTTGGTGTTGGTCTCCTGTTGTCCAGGCGGCACCGCGTCCAACGTGATCGCCTACTTGGCCAAGGCCGACGTCGCCCTCTCGGTGTCGATGACCGCCCTCTCCACGATGCTCGCCGCTGCGTGCACACCGTTGCTCACCAACTGGATCGTGGGCAGTCGGGTCGACGTCGACGGTTTGGGGTTGTTCGTGACCACGGCCGAGGTGGTTCTACTTCCCGTCGCCATTGGGCTGTTCATGCGCCGCTATCTACCGAGGCTGACCGAGAAGCTGCTGCCCGCAGCGCCGGCCGCCGCTGTGCTGATGATCGTCTTGATCGTCGCTGCGATTCTCGGGGCGCGCAAAGACGCTGTCCTCGAATCTGGCCTGCAGCTCACCGGCGCCGTGCTTACCGTGCACACGTTCGGCTTCTTACTCGGCTATCTGTTCGGAGGTCTGAGCGCCGGTTTCGGAAGTGTCGCGCGGACGACGTCGATCGAAGTCGGCATGCAGAACTCGGGTCTCGGGGCCGTCCTGGCGCAGGCCCACTTTGCCAACCCGCTGACCGTCATTCCGAGCGCGATCTCCGCGATCAGCCATTGCATCCTAGGGAGCGCACTGGCGGCTTGGTGGTCTCGGCGTCCAGTTTAGTAAGGTAGATCACAATCTGTCGCGATCTTCTGTCACTGTTTGGTTCTAGTGATGCTAGATTTTAGTAGCTCGCCTGCCGAGCCACGAACCGATGAAACCTCTGCTTACTTTGTTGCTTATGGCTCTTTTGCTGAGCGCTCCGGCGTGCAGCGTCTACGACTCCGGTCTGATGGAGGAAGGGCTTGCGGGCCTTCCGGATCGGCCCGACCCGAGCACGAGCTCCAATGAGGATGACGTCGAGGCGGTGTTCGCGTTCCGCAATGTCTCTCTCAACCAGTCCGGTGATCGGTGGCGCCGTTTCGGTCTCGACTTGGACGGGAAGAACACGACGTCGATCGGCGATGCCGCCGAGTGTGTCGCGGCCAACGGCAATCCACCACTCGATGGAGACAAGGGGATTGACAACGCCTTCGGTCAGTACGTTCTACCGACGGTGGTGAGTCTGATCTCGTGTCTCGAGGACAACATCGCGCTCAACCAAGGGCGGGGCCAGGGTACTGTTCTGCTGCGGCTCCGCGATTGGAACGGGACTCCCAACGATGCGAAGGTGGACGTGTCGGTGCTCTCCGCGGTCGACGGTACATCACTCGACGATGTTTCCGCCGTCGAATGGGGCGGTTCCGACGGGGCTACGCTGATGTTGCCGGGTGCAATCGCAGAAGCGCCAGAACCCGCTTGGGATGGGGACGACCACTTTTTCGTCGACCCGTCGAGCTTGATTGCGGGCGACCTCGATCGTCCGGACGTTTGGAAGAGCGACGCGTACATCAGCAACGGCCGCGTCGTGCTTCCCGTCGATACGGGAGCCACCTTCGTCTTCCTTACGGGGCCGGGCGCCTTTTCGATCGCGATCAATGGGTTCTTGGTCGCCGATATCAGTGAAGATGGCGAGACCCTCGAGAAGGGCCTTCTCGCCGGGCGATTCCCTGCGGGCAAGCTAATCGCAACACTGGAACCGCTGGGCATTTGCGACGAGTCTTTCCGTGGGAGCATCGTCGGCCTGCTCACCGACAATCTCGATCTACGCGTTGAGCCCCACGTTGGAAGCCCCGACGATGAGTGCACGGCTACGGGAGTCTCATTCAGCTTCCAGGGCATTCGGGCTCGGATCGCGAGCAAGATCGCCCCCGTCGAGCTCCCGATTCCCGATCCCTGCGCGGGTGGTGGGCCCGAGGCTGGGCCCGAGCCCGCCTTCGACCGCTGCTGCCGCTCAGTGGAGCTGAACAGTCCACAGTCACTTCCGGCGGAGTGCACGCCCGAAGATCTGCAGCAGTACACAGACTTGCCGAATCCGATTCCCGTGCCGCTCGAAGAAGGCTTCTAGTCGACGTCGAAAGACTCGCCGCACCCGCAGCCGCCGTTGGCATTGGGGTTGTTCCACTTGAAGCCATAGCTCATCAGGCTCTGTTCCCAGTCGAGTACGGCGCCCGCCAGAAACTTGATGCTCCGGTTGTCGACCACGACCTTGAGGCCGTCGAATTCGAACACCAGATCTTTGTCGGGGCGGATCTTCTTGGCGAAGTCGTACACGTAGGAGTAGCCGGAGCAGCCGCCGCCCTTGACGCCAAGCCGGAGGCCCTCGACCGGTGCGTCGAGGTCGGCGACCTTTTGCTTAGCCATTTGCACGGCTCTGGGTGTCAGCGTGATGCCATTGGTCTCGCTCATCTGTCCTAATGTAGGGCCGGGCGACCGGTGCCGCCAGCTTGGTGGGTCGATTACCAATCAACGGGCTTGCCGCTCGACCTTCGCGTCCAAAGGGGGGAGCGCTCTCGGAGTCGCTGGACGATTTCGATGACGGCGTCGGCGACGGTTTGAACTTCCGATTCGGTCGTATGGCGCCCGAGGCCGAAACGAACCGAGGCGGCGCTCCAGTCTTTGGGAACGCCCATGGCGTCGAGCACATAACTTGGGCCCGCTTCCGCGCTGCTGCACGCAGAGCCGCTCGACACCGAAACCACCTCGCACAGCTCGAGGAGCAGCCGCGCGCCGTCGACGTAGCCGAACGACAGGTTGAGGTTGCCTGGATGCCGTGGCTCGGCGGCCCCGTTGAGCCGAACCTCCTCGATCGTGTCGAGGAGACGATCCTTCAATGCGTCGCGGAGCGACCCGATGCGCGCCGCCTCCTTCTGGCCTTCGTTCTGCATGAGCTCGGCAGCCATCCCGAACCCGACGATGCCGGGTACGTTGAGGGTGCCCGAGCGCAACCCATTCTCGTGGCCGCCGCCGGGCATCTGAGCGACCGGGGTGCCGCGCGTCGGCGACGACTGTCGAACGTAGAGCGCGCCCACGCCCTTCGGCCCGTACATCTTGTGCGCCGCGACGCTTACCAGGTCGACGTTCAGCTCGTCGACCGAAAAAGGCAGGTATCCGAGGCCCTGAGCGGCGTCACAGTGAAACGTGATGCCGCGCTTTGCAGTGAGAGCGCCTATCGCGGCGAGATCTTGAACGACGCCGATTTCGTTGTTGGCGAGCATCACGCTCACGACCGCCGTGTCGTCGGTCAGCGCGTCGGCGAGCGCGTCGATCGAGATGAGCCCCCGTGCGTCGACCTCGAGCCACGTGACGCGCCAGCCTTCACGCTCGAGCGCAGTGCACGCATCGACGACGGCCCTGTGCTCCGTCCGGACCGTCACGATGTGCGTCCTGTTCCCAATGCACGCCTGGGCCGCCCCGCGGAGGGCCAAGTTGTCGCTCTCGGTCGCCCCCGAGGTGAACACGATCTCCTCCGGCTTTGCCCCAAGCAGTCCCGCGACCTGGGCGCGCCCCCGCTCCACCGCATCCCGCGCGTCCCTTCCGTGGGCGTGTGTTCGGCTGGCCGGGTTCCCGAAGCGGGTCTCGAAGTAGGGAAGCATCGCCGCAAGGACCCGTTCGTCGACCGGTGTCGTCGCGTGATGGTCCATATAGATCGGCATTTCGCTCATCGGCTTGGCTAAGCCTAGCGTTGTTCTATGCTCCCGCCATGGCAGGAGCGAGCATCCTTTGTGCGACCGATCTAACCTCCGCAGGCCCCCGGACGGTCGACCTCGCGATCGCGACAGCCAAGGCATTTGGCGTCCGTCTCGATCTCGTTCACATCCTCGATGACGCGGACTCCTGGTGGCCCGAATCCCCCGAGCTCCAGGCCGCCGTCGACGCCGCAAAGGAGGACTCGACCCGTCATGAGGCTGTGCTCGAGGCTGAGCTCCAAAAAGAGCAGGCCCGCTGCGTCGCTGCCGGCGTCGAAACTGAAGCGTTTGTGGTCCGTGGCAGGCCGTGGCGCGTCATTCCAGAGCTGGCCGAACAGCGAGGTTCGTTCCTCATCACCATCGGGTCATATGGCTCGAGCGGCCCGCGTTCAGTCGACAGCAAGGGGACGACCGAGCCGGTGCTGGGCTCGACTGCGTCGCGCGTCATCCGCGCAGCCGACCGTCCGGTGTTCATCGCGACCGGCGAAGCGCCGATTCCCGATGGCCTTCAGCGCACCAAGTGGTTTGTCGGCACCGACTTCTCCGCCTCCTCTTTGGCGGCCGTCTCCTGGGCGAAGCGCGCGGCCGCACGCGTCGACGGCGAGTTACACGTGGCCAACGTGGTCATCCCCGCGGGTGGCGAAGAGAAACCCGACGAGGAGCGCACCTGGCGGCAGGTGCTGCGCGACCAAAGCAAAATCGAAGCGGGTCAGAAGCTCTCGGCGTACGTCGAGGAGCACGCGCCCAGCGCGCAGACGCACCAGGTCGTTTCGGCCGATTACGCCTCCCGTGCCATGTGCGACGCCGCCAAAATGGTGACAGCCGATATCCTCGTGGTGGGCACGCATCGGCAAGGGGTACTCGGACGCCTGCTTCTTGGGAGCACCGCGTCTCGCTGCCTCCGCATCTCGCCTGTGCCGGTGCTAATGGTCCCCGAGCAAGCTCGGTAGTCCGTCTAGGCTTTCGGTGTTGTTGTCCCGCTGGTACTGCGAGATGCCGTCCTCACCCTTGCTGTCGGCCCAGCGCTGAAGCTGATCACGTCCGCCCTTGTGCTCGTATATCGGCACGCCATAGCCGCAGGAGTCACTGATGCGGGTCGCGCGAACTCGAATGATCGAGCGCACTCCCGGATACTCGTCGAAGTGCTCGCTCAGGCTTTCGAACTCTGCGTCGTTGGGTTCCACGGCATCACCTACTCCATGTACGCGCACGATGCGGGGCCGGCCGTCGAACGCGCAGAACATGACGCAGATGCGGCCGTTCTCACGCAGGTGCGCGACAGTCTCGACACCGCTCCCGGTGAGGTCCAGGTATGCGATCGTCCGATCGTCGACGACCGCGAAGGTGCCCGCGAGGCCCTTTGGAGACACATTGATGTGCCCGTCCGGGTTCAGCGGCGCGGTTGCCACGAAGAACATCTTTTGCTCCTCGATGAAGGTCCGAAGCTTGTCGTCGATCGCCTCGTGGGTCTTGGTCATGGGCCAACCTTGACACTCACCCGGGGGTACTCTAGATCCCCATATAGGACTGAAACAGTCCCCTATGTAAAGTACTGAAAATGCTGCGCATTTCAAAAATGACTGACTATGCAGTCGTGCTGGCGACGCACCTGGCCGCCGCCGAGGGGCCGCACGCTGCCCGTGACCTGGCGGTGCAGACCCAAATCCCGGAGCCCACGGCGAGCAAGGTGCTGAAGAAGCTGGCTCGCGCCGGGGTCGTCGTTTCGCAGCGTGGGGCCAAGGGTGGCTACGCGCTGGCGCGGTCGCCCGAGCAGATCGGCGTCAACGAAGTCATTGAAGCAATCGAGGGGCCGATTGCCGTAACGGAGTGCTCGGACGAGACAACCGATTCGCTTTGCGAGTACGAAACCAACTGCGGCGTTCGCGCAAACTGGCAGCGAATCAACGTTGCTGTCCAGAGGGCTCTGTCCGAAATCACGCTGGCGGACATGGCGTTCCCCGGCACGGCGGAGCTCGTGCTGATTGCGCGCTCGAGCCAAGAGGCCGAACGACTGCGCGCGGCCGGGCCGATGGAGTAACTCATGTCCGCATCAACCGAACAGATCGATGACATTCTCGAGAAGAAGTACGACGCCGGTTTCGTCACCGACATCGAAGAGGAGTATGCGCCGCCCGGTTTGAGCGAGGACATCGTTGCCTTCATCTCGAACAAGAAGCAGGAGCCCGAGTGGCTGTTAGAGTGGCGCCTCAAGGCGTACCGGCGATGGCTCGAGATGAAGGAGCCTACCTGGGCCAAGGTCAGCTACCCAAAGATCGACTACCAAGAGATGTGCTACTACGCCGCGCCCAAGACGAACGAGGACGCGCCGAAGAGCCTCGACGAAGTCGACCCGGAGCTGCTCGCGACCTATGAAAAGCTGGGGATTCCGCTCCACGAGCGTGAGATCCTTGCCGGCGTGGCGGTCGACGCCGTCTTCGACAGCGTGTCGGTGGCTACGACGTTCCGCGACAAGCTCGCCGAGGTCGGTGTCATCTTCATGCCCTTCTCCGAAGCAGTGAAAGAGCACCCAGAGCTCATCAGAAAGTACCTCGGCTCGGTCGTGCCCGTCTCCGATAATTTTTTCTCTGCGCTCAACAGCGCGGTCTTCAGCGATGGGTCCGTCGTCTACGTTCCCAAGGGCGTGCGCTGCCCCATGGAGCTGTCGACGTACTTCCGTATCAATGCGGCGAACACCGGGCAGTTCGAGCGGACCCTCATCGTCGCTGACGAGGGGAGCTACGTGAGTTACCTCGAGGGTTGCACTGCGCCGATGCGCGACGAGAACCAGCTTCACGCCGCGGTTGTCGAGCTGGTCGCGCACAAAGATGCCCAGATCAAGTACTCGACCGTGCAGAACTGGTATCCGGGCGACGAGAACGGGAAGGGCGGCATCTTCAACTTCGTCACCAAGCGTGGCCTTTGCGAAGGTGCGCGTTCGAAGATCAGCTGGACGCAGGTCGAGACTGGCTCGGCGATCACGTGGAAGTACCCGAGTTGCATTCTCAGGGGCGATGACTCGATTGGAGAGTTCTACTCGGTGGCGTTGAGCAACCACCGTCAGCAGGCGGATACCGGGACCAAGATGATCCATCTCGGCAAGAACACGAGATCCACCATCATTTCGAAGGGGATCAGCGCTGGGCACGGCCACCAGACCTATCGCGGGGGCGTGAAGATCTCTCGTGGGGCGACCAACGCTCGCAACTACACCCAATGCGATTCACTGTTGATCGGCGACAAGTGCGCCGCTCACACGGTGCCGTACGTCGACGTGCGCAACAGCTCATCGAAGCTCGAGCACGAGGCGACGACCTCGCGCATCGGGGAAGACCAACTTTTCTATTGTCGGCAGCGGGGCCTTTCCGAGGAGGACGCGGTGAGCCTCATCGTCAACGGGTTCGCCAAGCAAGTCCTGAAAGAGCTGCCGATGGAGTTCGCAGTCGAGGCGCAGAAGCTCCTCGGCGTCAGCCTGGAAGGAGCTGTCGGTTGATGTTGAAGATCGAGAACCTGCACGTCGAGGTAGACGGCAAGCCCATTCTCAAGGGGATCGACCTCGAGGTTGGGGTGGGGCAAGTGCACGCGCTCATGGGGCCAAACGGTTCCGGCAAGAGCACGCTTTCGTACGTGCTGGCCGGCCGCGACGGCTACGACGTCACGAAGGGGCGTGTGCTCTACAAAGGGAAGGACCTACTCGAGATGGCGCCCGAGCTGCGTGCCGCCGAGGGGCTTTTCCTCGGCTTTCAGTACCCGGTTGCGATTCCAGGTGTGAGCAACATCTATTTCCTGAAGGCCGCCCTCAACGCGATCCGAGCGCATCGCGGCGAAGAGCCACTCGACGCGATCGACTTCATGAAGCTTTCGAAAGAGAAAGCCGCGTTGGTGGAGCTCCCCGACGAGCTCACCAAGCGCGCTGTGAACGACGGTTTCAGCGGTGGCGAGAAGAAGCGCAACGAAATCTTTCAGATGGCTATACTCGAGCCGTCGCTGGCGGTGCTCGACGAGACCGATTCCGGGCTCGACATCGATGCGCTCAAGGTCGTGGCCAAGGGTGTAAACGCCATGCGCAGCCCCGAGCGGTCGATGCTGGTCATCACCCACTATCAGCGACTGCTCGATCACATCGTCCCGGACGTCGTGCACGTATTGATCGACGGCCGAATCGTTCGATCCGGAGACAAGGACCTCGCCAAGCAGCTCGAAGAAAAGGGGTACAGCGAGGTTCGGGACGCGCCGCAGCTGTGACCGACGCTACCCGCCAGACGCTCCTCGGGAGCCTCCCGACCTCGTTCGACACGGGGCCGGAATGGTTGCGCGCACTTCGCGGTCGCGCGGCCGAAGCGCTTCGGGAGCAGGGCCTACCGACGAAGCGCACCGAGGCATGGCGGTTCACACCGGTGCGCTCGGTCGTCAGCGCCGAGTTCTCGCGCGACGACCGCGGCGTTCCCTCGCTTGCGTCGTCGCTCCCCGAAGGTGTCACCGCCCGTAGCTTGAGACAGGTGCTGCAGGCAGAGCCCGAGCTTCTAGAAGGGCGACTCGACCTCGGTGGAGCACCGACGCACTTCGCCGCGCTCAATACCGCGTTGTTCAGTGACGGCCTCTGGATCGACGTTCCGGCGGGCACCATCGTCGAGAGGCCGATCGAGCTCACCCACGCGATTCCCACGTCGTCCGACTCAAGTGTCGTCTACCCGCGGGTTCTCATCACCTTGGGCGACAACGCCGAGCTGACCCTCATTGAAACCTACGCCGGCACCGAAGTCGGGCCGCTCACCAATTCGGTTGTCGAGGTCGACCTCAGCTGCAACGCCAGAATGAGCCACGCGCGCATTCACGAGAACGCCGGCCTGCAGGTGGGCCGGGTGGATGTTCGTCAGGATACCGACAGCACCTATCGCTCGACGGTCGTGACCTTGGGTGGCGCTCTGCTTCGCTTCGACGTTCGTTGCATGCTCCAGGGCAAGGGAGCGGAGTGCCAGCTCGACGGTGCGTATCTGGTCGAGGGCGACGACCACGTCGATCACCATACGACGGTCGAGCACCAGGCTTCGCACTGCCGAAGCGCACAGACGTATCGGGGCATCGTTTCGGGGAAGGGCACAGCGGTGTTCGACGGGCTCGTCGTGGTTCACCGTGACGCCCAGAAAACCGAAGCGCACCAGGAGAACCGCAACTTGCTTCTCTCGGAGACGGCTACGGTTCACACGAAGCCACACCTCGAGATCGACGCAGACGACGTGATCTGCAGCCACGGGGTCACGGTGGGCGCGCTCGATGAAGACCAGCTTTTCTATTTGCGCGCTCGCGGGATTCCCGAAGACCTCGCACACTCAATGCTGACTTATGCGTTCTTGGAGTCGATTGTAGATCGGGTCAGCCACGAGCCGACCCGCGCGCGCATGCGCGAGGCCCTGCTCGCGCGGATGCCCCATCGCGAAGAAATTCGGGGGGTTACATGAGTGAAGTCTCACCCGCGACGCCTTCGAGGCGCGAGCTGTTCGATGTACAGAGTGTACGTGAGGACTTTCCGGCGCTTCATCAGGAGGTGCACGCAAAGCCACTCGTCTACCTCGACAGTGCGGCAACCTCTCTCAAGCCTCAAGCGGTGATCGACGCGGTGGCCGACGTGTACGCGCGGGACTGCGCCAACATCCACCGAGCCGTCCATCTGCTTTCGCAGCGTGCGACAGCCCGTTTCGAGGAGGCACGCGAAAAGGTTCGCAGTTTCGTGAACGCGGCGAAGAAGAGCGAAGTGGTCTTCACGCGAGGGACAACCGATGCGATCAACCTCGTTGCACAAAGCTGGGGACGCGCCTATCTCCGCGAGGGCGACGAGGTCCTGGTGACGGAGCTCGAGCACCACTCCAACATCGTGCCCTGGCAGATTCTCTGCCAGCAAACAGGCGCCACGCTGGTCGTCGTGCCGATCACCGACCGCGGTGAGGTGTTGCGTGAAGCGTTCGAGCAGGAGCTCAGTGATCGAACTCGCTTGGTGGCACTCGCGCACGTCTCGAACGCGCTCGGAACGGTCTTGCCGGTGGCCGAGCTCATCGCGCTAGCGCACGACCGAGGCGCCGTAGTGTTGCTCGATGGCGCGCAGGCCGTGTCGCATGTCGACGTCGATGTGCAGGCGCTCGACTGTGATTTCTATGCCTTCAGCGGGCACAAGCTCTACGGCCCCACGGGGATCGGCGCGCTCTACGGCAAGGAGCGGCTGCTCGAGAGCATGCCGCCCTATCAGGGTGGCGGTGACATGATTCGGTCGGTCACCTTCGAAGAGACGACCTACAACGACCTTCCGTACAAGTTCGAAGCAGGCACACCCAACATCGCAGGTGCAATCGGTCTCGGCGCCGCGATCGACTACTTCACGTCGTTCGATCCGCAGGCCGTGCACGCCCATGAGAACACTGTGCTTCGCTACGCTACCGAGGCGCTCGAGGCGGTCTCTGGCGTACGCTTGATCGGCACCGCGCCTGGCAAGGTGTCCGCCCTTTCTTTCTTGATGGACGTAGCGCACCCGCACGACATCGGCACGATCGTCGATTCGGCGGGCGTGGCGATTCGTACTGGGCACCACTGCGCCCAGCCGGTGATGGAGCATTTCGGTATTGCGGCGACCGCGCGCTTGTCACTCGGCATGTACAACACCACCGACGACGTCGACGCGCTGCTTGATGCGCTTCGAAAAGTGCAGGAGATATTCGGCTGATGGACCTGCGCGAGCTCTACCAAGAGGTGATCCTCGATCACGGCAAGAACCCGCGGAACCACAGGTTCCCTGAACCGCACAACCGGGAAGGGCGCGGGTACAATCCACTGTGTGGCGACAAGGTCACGCTTCGCTTGCAGTTGGACGGGGACACCATCACCGACGTCGGATTCGTCGGGCAGGGATGCGCCATCTCGCAGGCTTCGTGCTCCACCATGACGCAGGCGATCAAAGGCAAGACGCTCCCGGAAGTGGAGGAGCTGTTCTCGAAGTTCCACACGATGCTTACCAGCGACGAAGGGTCCGACGACTTGGAAGCGCTCGGCAAGCTTGCAGTATTCGCGGGCGTCCGGGAGTTCCCGATGCGCGTCAAATGCGCCACCCTCGGCTGGCACACTCTCAACCAAGCCCTCGGCGACGCGGGCGGCGAAGCGACGACGGAGTAGAGTGATGGGCGACGACATCGAACATTTGAAGATCCACAAGATCGAGCCGCGGTCCACATCCGACCACGTATTCCTGCCACAGGCCGCCGCACATCAGCCGCCTCCCGAGCCCGTCAGCGAGGCTTACGCAGGGACCGGCGAAAAGGCGACCACGCCGATCGATCCAAAGGAGGTCGAAGCCGCTGTCATCGCAGCTCTGCAGACGATCTACGACCCCGAGATCCCCGTGGACATCTACGCGTTAGGGTTGATCTATGGCGTCGAAGTGAGTGAAGACGGTCGCGCCGAAGTCCGGATGACCCTCACCGCGCCTGCCTGCCCAGTGGCGGGCGCCCTCGTCGAAGAGGTCGCCGAAAAGGCGGGCCAAGTCGAAGGCGTCTCGACTTCACACGTCGAGCTCGTCTGGGACCCGCCGTGGAGCCCGGACCTGATGAGCGAAGCGGCGAAGCTAGAACTAGGGATGCTGTAGCTGCTCGGCAGTGAACGTGCCGGTCCAAGACGCCTACGTCTTCTGCCCTGCGAACTGATCTTCCTTCTGCTTGAACAGCACGTTGAAGCTCGTCAGTGAGCCGTAGCAGCCTGTGATGTACTGCTGGAGCTGCACCTTTTCCTCGTCGCTTAGGGTCTTGTTTCCGTTGACCTTCTGTTCGAGCACGCGGAGCTTGTCACGGACCATCACGATCTTCTTGAAGAATACGTCGATGGGGATGCGCTTCTCCTGCGTTCCCTCCTTGCCGGGGACCAGGACTAGCTCTCCGTCGCTCCAGCGGTCTCCGATTTCGACATCGCGCAGACCGAGCTCGTCGAGAAGCACCTCGCGCAGGACTTGTCGGAAGGTTTCTTGATCCATGTCGATTCCAATCTCCGAGGGAATGATGGGCCGCGGCTGTGGAGCCGGCTCGTCCCGATGTCGCCGTGGGGTGCCGGCCGCGGACTTGCGTTTGAGCGCTTGGTCCCAGGGCGTGTCTTTGGACTTGTGACTCGAACAGGTCGCCATGTCCTTGAGCGGCCAACAACCTTGCCCGAGACGACAATCGCCAACCCACGACGCATCCGGCTCTTCGCGCTTGCGAATATACCACCCGCACGATCCGCAACGGCCTGAAAGGTCCCGGCTCACGTGGGGGAGCGTAGGGCAGCGGGAGGGATCAATCCAGCGTCTCCCGCACGAAATCCGCGTACCCTTGTCCGGCCTCGGCGTAGAGGTTGAATGCAGCGTCGACTCCGTTCTCCTCCAGCTCTCGGACTTGGTCGTCGTGCTTTGCGGTAGCCGTCACCACGAGGTCGAACTTCTGCCTGAGCGCATGAAGCTCGGCGGCGGCGACGAGGTTCGCCCTGTGATTCGGCAGCGCCAACATGGCGCGTCTGAGCTTGCCCTCGTTGATCACTCGCTCGCAGAAGTCCAAGTCGGTGGGGTCGCCGCGCACCACGTTGCGCCCGTTCTCGACATGTCGCTTCACGGTGTCCGGATTGACGTCTACCCCGACCAACCGGTCTCCGAGCTCGCCCACCAAAGCGTCGTAGGTTCCCGTGCCGACTCGTCCCATTCCCAAGACCAGCACCTCGGCGTTGGGCACATAGACCGGCCGTTCCTCCGGGAGACGTCTATCGGACTGGTAGCGCAGGAGCCTCGACCGAAGGCGGTTGTAGATGGCCGGCGCGGCGGAGTTGACCGGTGCTCCGATGATGAACGTTGCTGCCATGGCCACCGCGATGATGACCAGCCACTGGCTGCTCAGCCATCCGGTCGAAGCGCCGACTGCCGCGACGATGAGGCCGAACTCGCTGTAGGTCGACAAGCCCAACGACGCCATCATCGAGGTGCGTGCTCGAAGGTCAAAGCGGGTGAGAAGGCCAAAGAAGAGCGCTGTCTTGAAGGGGAGCAGCGCGACCAGCAGGAGCGCGATGCCGAGGTCCGGAATGCTCGGGATGCCGTGAAGACCAATGCTGAGGAAGAAGCCGACGAGCAAGAGGTCTTTGAAACCCAGCAGCGACCCAGCCATCTCCTTGGCCTTGGGATGGTCCGCGACCAGCATGCCGAAGATCAACGCCCCCAGATCTCCCTTCAGGCCCACGAGCTCGAACAGCCCGAAGCCTGCGAAGGTCATCATGATCCCGAACAGCAACAGCAGCTCACCGTGGCCGCTCTTTTGCATCAGCCATTTCAAGACGTGGCGTCCGGGAAGCAGCGCCAACAACGCGACGGCCCAGGGCGACGGCAACTGTCCTTTGGAGGCGGCTAGGAAGACCACGGCAATCATGTCCTGCATGATCAGGATGCCGATCGCCGTCTGCGCGTGGAGCGAGGCAGACTGTCCCTGCCCCTCGAACACCTTGACGGCAAACACCGTGCTCGAAAAGCTCAGGGCAAGCGCCACCAGAGCCGCGGTCCCGAGGTCGAGTGTCCCGAAAGCTTCGAAGGGGAGCGCGAAAAGGAGCAGTCCGAAGACGGCAACCGTGACTGCCATGTGTATCGTGGCGCCGGCCCATACAGCTGGGCCCAACAGCGTGCCGACGCGCAGCTTGAGGCCGATCGAGAACAGCAGAATGGTGACGCCGAGCTCGGCGGCATCCTCGAGGTCGGGGGTCGATACGTAGCCGGCGAGGTTGAGGCCGAAGCCGGCAAGCAGGAACCCGACGAGCGGTGGCAGACCCACGAATCGCACGCCGAATCCGAGAACGAAGGCGACGGAGATCATGATCGGACACTGATCCACGGGGGTGCTCCTCTCGCGAGCTTCTAGACTCGCCGCCCTCAGACCCGGGC
>Ga0164320_10000271_pt1 | contig 16081 bp, 12 predicted proteins | sample GuaBasSediGuay11_FD_113736 | JGI IMG/M metagenome (GOLD analysis project Ga0164320, IMG submission 113736) | Subseafloor sediment microbial communities from Guaymas Basin, Gulf of California, Mexico - Guay11, Core 4567-28, 0-3 cm | ecosystem: Environmental > Aquatic > Marine > Hydrothermal...
CGCTGCTCTGCCCCGAGCCGGGATCCACGGCCCAGGACGAGGGCTCCTCGCTATCGTTGGTGAGGACTATGTTGTCGAACGCGACCGGGGTTTCTGGCGCCGCGGCTGGCGGCTCTTCGGGTGCCTCGGGCGGCTCCGGGCGCGCCTTGAAGGTTTTGGGCTTCGGCGGGGGCTTCACCGGTTCGGGCTCGACCGGCTCCTCGGGCTCGGGCGGGACGGGGTCGTCCTCGATGATTGTGATCGCCACGGCATCTGGCGAGTCTTGGATGCCCGGCCCCTTCGCGACGCCGGGCATCACACCGAGAAACAACGCGTGGGTCGCAATCGCGAGCACGACCCAGGCTATTTCGAGCGCCCAAGACGCGGGTTTCTCGAGCGGAGTGGACATCGGATCGGCGGCAGCGCCCGTCAGCGTCCAATCTCCTCGGGACGCACGTTGATCGCGAACTTGGTGATGTGCTCTTGGCGCAGGATGTCGATCACCTGGACCACATTCGCGTGTGCGACCCGGCCGTCGGCCGCGATCACGGCCCGCAAGTCCTCATCCACATCGCGTGCCGCGCGTACCCGCGTTCGAAGCTCTTCAGGGGTGACCGGGATGGTGTCGAGGAAGATGTTGCCGCTGTGGTCGATCGACACTGCAAGGGTAGCCGGTATCTGTTCGCCCGTCGCTGCCTTGGGGAGCTCCATCGGAATCGTCTTCGAGACGATGGCGGTGGCCGTGACCATCAGGATGATCAACAGCACGAGCACGACGTCGACCAAAGGAGTGACGTTGATGTCCGTGATCAAGTCGTCGTCGCCGTGTGGCGAACCGCCTGCCATGACTAGTGGTTCCCTCTGCGCTCGCGGCCCTTCAGATGGGCGAGCAGGTCGCGGCCAAGCGCATCGGCCCAGGTGAGCCGATACCGAATCAATCGCTGAAAGTAGTTGTAGAAGGCCACGGCGGGGAGCGCGACGAGGAGGCCAATGGCGGTCGCAACCAGTGCTTCACCGACCTCGGTCATCAAGCCGCTCGTCACCTTGCCCGCCGCCTGATCGAGGACGTGGAACGCCTTGATGACGCCGATGACGGTTCCGAGCAGTCCGACGAACGGTGCGTTGTTGCCGACCGTGCCGAGAAAGCCGAGGTTACGCTCCATCTGCGTGCGGGCGATCGAGGTCGCACCGGCTAGACGCTCTTCTACCGCCGCTGAGCCATCGTCGACCACTTCGATGCCCGAGTAAACGATTTTGGCCTGGAAAGACTCGGACTGGGACAGGCGCTCGCGCGCGCCGGCGATGTCATCCTTGGCGAGGAACAGCCGCAGGTCCTCCTGGAGCTTCCGCACGTCCTCGCGAGAGGCGAAGAAGTAGTAGACTCGCTCGAAAATGATCGCGACTCCGATGACGGAGAGGAGCACGAGTAGCCACATGACCCACGTGGCGCCAAGCATGGCGAACGCTGTGAGTCTCTCTTGAATGTCGATCATACTTTTCCTCGGGTAGAAGCGCGCTTTTAGCCGGTCTTGGGGGGGTGTGCATCCCGCTTGAGAATCTCCCGCACCAATATGGTCGCGTAGGAGCCGGGGGGTAGGGTGAAATCGAGATCCACCGTATTGTCGCTCACAGTAACGCCTATTTGGGGCACTGGAATGCGGGCGAAACGGCGAGTTCCCGGAGCCACCCGCTTCCACTTCCCGAGCTGCTCGAGGGTTAAACCCACCTCCCGCAGGAGGGCTTCCTCGCGGAGGCGGGCCTCGCCCTCCGGCCAGCGCATCTTTGCGCCGAACATGGGCCCCGTGGGGCTGAGCTCCCAGGCATCCGCGCGCGCCTGAGTTTCTTGGAGGTCGGTCGCCGTGAAGAGGCCACCGGAGTGGTGCTTCTTCACGACGTCTCCCTCGAAAATCTGTCCCAAGGTCGAGGTTTGCACCCGCTCGGCGACGCAGCGATTGAAGAGTTGGGACTGCAGGGCGGACATCTGTAGCTTTCGCTGAAAGCCACTTTGCGGCGCGCGGGCCTCGCCAAGCACCCACCGCAGCGCCCGCTCCGCGTTGTCGCCTTCTCGGCCAAATCGCTGTTCTCCGTAGTAGTTGGGTAGCCCCCGGGTCTCGATCTCCTCCAACACACGGCGCAGGTCCTCTATTCTCGACGGGTCCATTTGCCGAAGGACGATGTGGAATCGATTCGCCTCGAGGTGACCCGTACGCAACTTTTGCGAATGTGGCGCCGCCTCCAGAACCCGAATGCCCGCGACCTTCGCGTCGGTCAGCGCTTCCGGGGTTGTTCCCCAGACGCTGATCCACTGCCGGGTGATCGCGTGTCGATCCTTGAGGCCCGCCCAACCGGCGGCTTTTGGATCGGCGCCGACGCTCTCGCACAGCGCGCGTACGGCCTCCTTCGTCGTGAGCTCGCGCTTTTCGATGAAGGCGAAAATATGGTCGCCGGTGCCACTCGGCGGATACGAGGGAACCTCTTCGACCTGGAAGTCCTCGGGGGTCGATCGGAACTCGGCTTCGATGGGGTCGACGGACGTCGTTAGATAAGGAAGGGTCATGCCTCGGCGCTTCCTGTAGACCATCGCCGCGTGATTGGGTAGACCCCATTCGTGACCGCCGACGTGTCGACGCGCATCGAGCGCGCTTTGCAGCAGCAACTCGAGGCGGGGCGGGAATCGGGCGTGTTCCCGGGGGCCAGTGCCTGCGTCGCGCTGTGGCGAGGGGAGGCTTGGTCGTATGTCGACGGGGTGGCGGGGACGCGCGCCGGAGACTTGACTGCAGTGGGGACCGATACCCTCTACGATCTGGCGTCGCTCACCAAGCCGTGGGTGGCGATGGCGGCGCTGCGGCTGCATCAAGCTGGCGTCTTCGACCTCGGTGCCCGAGTAGACGAGCTCATCCCCGAAGCAGGGGGATTGTCAGTAGGCGCACGCAACTGGGAACAGATGCTGAGCCATCGCTCGGGCTTGGAGGCTTGGGTGCCGTTCTACGAGACCCTGAGCGCGGAGCCCGGCAGCGATGCGGCGCGTGCGTGGATCTTGGCGGAGCTTCTGCCCCGCTCCGACGCAACCAAGGTGGGCACTTCGGTCTATAGCGATCTCGGCTACATCCTCGCGGGGGTCGCTATGAGCCGTGCCGCGGGCCGGCCCCTAGACCAAGTCGTCGCACAGAGCGTGGCGTCTCACCTCGGCCTGGATGACACCGTCTTCTTTGGCGCCAGCCGCCCGGAGTCGGGCTGGAAGGCACGGTGCGCGCCCACAGGATGGTCGCCCTGGCGCGAGCGAATCCTCGTAGGGGAGGTGCACGACGACAACTGCGCCGCGTTCGGTGGCGTGGCGGGGCATGCGGGGATGTTCGGGGTCGCCCGCGGTGTCGCGATGTTTGGCGCCGCGTGCGTGGGCGCATGGCGGGGTAGGCGCGGGGCTTCGGAAGAAGAGCTCATCCGGCACGCGACTGCTGTCCGGCCCGGGGGCACACACCGCCTTGGCTGGGACGGCAGGTCTGCCGAGGGAAGCGCCGCCGGCTCGCTCATCGATGCGGACGCCTTCGGGCATCTCGGGTTCACGGGTACGTCGCTGTGGTGTGACCCGCGCCGGCAGCTGGTCGTCGTGTTGTTGACCAATCGCGTTGCGATCTCCGACGACAACGCTGCGATTCGGGCCTTTCGCCCCGCGTTTCACGACGCCGTGATCTGCGCGTTCGACGGCAACTAGCCGGCCAGCGACCGCAGCCGGTCGAGGAGCTTCGAGTTGGTTTCGTAGGACAGGGCGTTGCCCGATGCGCGGGCCATCGCGCGTGGATCGCCTACCAGCACGACCAGCTTCTTCGCACGTGTGAGCGCCGTATAGAGTAGAGCGCGGTTGAGCAACATGAAATGGGCATTGTGCAAGACGATGACGGCGGCGGGGAACTCGCTTCCCTGCACCTTGTGAACGGTGCACGCGTAGGCCAAGGAAATCGCGTCGAGCTCGTCTGCCTTGTACTGCACTTCGCGTCCGTCGAATCGCACAAAGGTCACGCCACCCTCGATTCGAATCACCTCGCCGAGGTCGCCGTTGAAGACCTCCTTGTCGTAGTCGTTGCGAAGCTGCATCACCTTGTCGCCGCAACGAAACGAGGTGGGAGCGGCGTTCTGCTGCGTACTTGGATTGAACGCTTCTTGAAGCACCTCGTTGAGCTTGATCGTGCCGAGCGGGCCGCGCCTCATCGGGGTCATGACTTGGACATCAGCGAGCGGGTCGAACCCATACGCGACCGACACACGTCGAAGTGCCTGGACGAGACGTTCCGTGATGGTGTCCGAGTCGGTCGCCGCGATGATGAACAGGTCCCCGTCGCCTTTCGTGCCCGTAGGGGTTGGTTCGGGGAGTCTTCCCTCGAGAACCGCGTGGGCGCCCCGGACGATCGCGCTTTGCTGGGCTTGCCGGAAGACTTCGTGAAGGCGGACCGTCGTGCAGATTCGGGATGCGATCAGGTCGCGCAACGGCTGGCCGGGGCCAACAGGCGGAAGTTGATCGATGTCGCCCACGAGCGCGAGCGTGGAATTTGCAGGAATCGCAGCCAGGAGCTGCGACGCGAGTCGAATGTCGAGCATCGACGCTTCGTCGACCAGAATGAGATCCGCTTCGAGCGGTAGGTGTCGGTTGCGGTTGAAGTGCCCGGTGGCTGGGTTCCATTCGAGAAGGCGATGAATCGTCTTGGCCTCGATGCCTGCCGCCTCGGACAGACGCTTCGCAGCGCGTCCTGTCGGCGCGCACAAGGCCACCCGTCGGTCGAGCGCGGCATGGGCCTGAACGATGGCGCGGACCGTCGTCGTCTTTCCGGTGCCCGGCCCGCCGGTGAGGACGAGAAGGTGTGTGCCGAGCGAAGCCTCCACCGCGCTTCGTTGCGTGTCGCTGAGCGTATGATCGTATGTCTTGAGGGGCTGCTTCACCTTGGGGCGGTTCGCGAGGGCGGCCAGCGCGCCGGCGACGGTGACTTCCGCGCGATGCAGCAGCGGGGGGTACACCGCGTCGTCTTCGATGGTGACCAGCCCTCGCGCCTGCAGTTGTTGCAGCGCGTCTTCGAGAGCCTCGGAAGGAACGTCGAGTTGCTCGAGCCCGTCGTGGAGTTGGGGCCGCGTCGCGAAGACGTGACCCTCGTCGACCGCCTTGCCGATGAGGTGCAACACGCCGCCTTGCACGCGCCTCAAGTCATCGCCTGCGATACCGAGCGCCTCGGCGATCCGATCGGCCGTGCGAAAGCCGATGCCGCGGATCTGTTCCGCGACGATATACGGATCGTCCCGGACGACTCGCGGAGCATCCGCGCCGTACTTGCGGACGATTTCGCGCGCGGTCGCGGGGCCCATTCCGAGGGCGTGCAGAAAGCTCATCGTTTCTGCCTCGACGCGCCGTTGGCGAACGGCCTTGGCGATCGATTCTGCCCGCCTCTTGCCGATGCCGGACACCTCGCGCAGCCGCGCCGATTGTGTGGCGATGATATCGAGGGTCTTCGGGCCGAAGCGCTCGACGAGCCGCGCGGCCAGGGCAGGGCCGATGCCTGGGATCAGCCCGGAGCCGAGGTAGCGGATCACGCCTTGCTCCGTGGACGGAATGGTCGGTGTGAAGGAGATGACACGGAAGCGCGCCCCATAGACCGCGTGCTGGGTCCACCGGCCCACCAGTCGAACATTCTCCCCGGGAGCGATTTGGCCGAGGTCGCCAACCGCGGTGTGGGAGGGGGATAGCTCGGCGTCCGCGTCGGAAGCGAGACGGATCACCGCAAACCTCCCGTCATCACTTCGGAAAAGCACGTCCTCGACCACGCCTTCGAGGACCTCGTCTGATGCCTGCGACCCCACGATTCCGGGGGAATCTATCAGCCTTGGCCTCTCGACGTCCTGCTGTTGTGGTTTCCTCGGAAACATCCGTTAGTGTTAAAGTCAGCCCAGATTTGGATCGGAGAGGGGATGACGACCCAGCCTCGGATGAGCGCACCTATAGGTAGACTGCAGATTCGGACCTCAGAACGCCGACCGCGCCGAGCTTCGGGAGCGGGACGCTGGAAGCCGGTCGAAGGTCCGGCGGAGGCCGAGGTGGCCGAAGCCGACGAGGCGGGCGCCGAGGGCGAGTGCCCCCGGTTCTACCCATTTGCGTTGCGTGTAACCGACGAGAGTAACGACTAACCGGGAAGCCGGGAGCGTTGCGCGAGAAACGAGCGATTGGTAAGAGCGCTCGATGGCTCCAACTACGATCGCGATCCTCGGAGCCAAAGGGGGCGTGGGCACTTCTCTCTTCAGTGCGAACTTGGCGATCTATCTGGCGACGATCGGTAAGCGGGTGCTGGCCATCGATGCGGACCCGTCCGGGGCAGACCTTCGCGCAATGCTCGGCATCGGTCCGCGTGTCGCGCCTTACGTGGCGCCCACGCCTGCATTCGGGGCGGAGGGCAGCTCGGCGACGGCCCTCGACTGCGATTCGGTCAACACGCTTCCTTCGCGTGAGCCGGTGGATGGACCCATTGCAAGCCTTCAACTCTTGGACGCAGGTCTCAGTGAACCGCACCGAGGCAGCGCGCGCCGGAGCTCGCTACGAGAGCTCGGGCGCCGGGTGGCGAAACAGGACGCCGACTTTGCGGTCGTCGACCTAGGGTCGGCGGCTACGGATGCGGCGATTCGTTTTTGGTGCGCTGCGCCCCATCGTCTCGCGTTGACCATGCCGGAGCCCAATGCGGTAGCCGGCTTGTACCGCCTGGTCCGCAAGACATTCGCGGCCATGGCTCTCGAACGCGTGTCCGAGGAACGGCAACGGGACGCGCTTCACGCGGCGTTGACGAAAGCCGGTCAAACACCTGCACCGTCGGACATCGCGGCGCTCGTGCATCAAGAGTGGCCAGACCTTGGACACGCTTTGCAAGACTGCATGAACACGTTGCAATTCCCGTTCATCGTCAATCAAGCGCGCATGCGCGCGGATCTGGAGCTTGGCGATCAGATCACGGTTGCGGTGCGTCGGCGCTACGGCGTGCCCTTGAAGTACCTAGGCTATGTCGAGCACGACGACGCGGTTCGAACGTCCTCGCGCAAGCGGCGGCCGCTTCTTCTCGAGAGCCCGGGCAGCCGGGCGAGCCGCAACATCGAAAAAATCGCGCGACGGCTCTTCGCGTCGCAGGACAGTCGCAGGGACCGGGCGCCATGGCGTGACGTGCCGCCGAGCTCGCACCATGATGTGCTTGAAGTCGAGCGCGGCGCCACCGACGAGGAGATCCGGCGGGCGTACAAGCGCATGTGCGGCGTGTTCGACCAAGAGAATCTCGTGACGTTCGGACTGCTCGACGCGGAGGGGGTCGATACGGCGCGTGCCCGGATCGACGAGGCCTATGACGTCCTTCTCGATCCAGCTCGCCGACGACCCTATGAGATCTCCGTATTCCCCGAAGCTGACGAAACCAAGGCCGAGGCCGAACAGGAACAGGTCCCGGCCGGCGAATTGCCGCCGGCCCCGAGCATCACACCGGACACCGAGTTCGGCGGGGCGCTTCTTCGTGCCGTGCGGGAGTCCCAAGGCACCAGCCTCCAACAGATCAGCGAGCGAACGAAAGTGAGCCTCAACTACCTGCGATGCATCGAGGAAGACGAGTTCGACCAGCTGCCGGCGGCCGTGTATGTGCGGGGCTTCGTCACCGAGGTAGCCAAGTGCCTGAGGCTCGACCCGGAGCAGGTGAGTCAGAGCTACCTGCGGCGTTACAAAGCTCGGATGGAAGACCAGGGGCAGAGCGCGTGAATGGGGCTCGCCCGCCTCTGGTCCTCGCGTCCGCATCACCGCGTCGGCGCGAGATCTTATCGTCGCTCGGCGTTGTCATCGAGGTGCAGCCGAGCGAAGCCGACGAACGAGGCATCGAGGTCGAAGACGACGTCGAATTCGTACGCGCCGCCGCTCAGATGAAACTGCAGAGTGTGCTCGGCACCTGCCGGTACGCATCGGCGTACGTTCTCGCGGCGGACACCATGGTCTGCGTCGACGGGCAGCGATTGGGCAAGCCCGTCGACGATGCCGACGCCATCCGGATGCTACAGCTCCTAGTGGGGCGCGACCACATCGTTCGAACCGCGATCGCGCTCGGTAGAGTTGGGGAGGGCGTGCTGGAATGCCGCGTCGTAGAAACCCGAGTTTGGTTCAGGCCGGCGTCGCGCGGCGACCTCGAGCGCTATGTCGCGGCCGGTGAGAGCCGCGACAAGGCGGGGGCCTACGGCATCCAAGGGCTTGCAAGTGGCTTCGTCACGCGACTCGAAGGCTCGTACACCAATGTGGTCGGCCTTCCCGCTGCGGAGGTATTGGCTCTGCTCATCGAACACGGCGCACTCGGTCAATGGCCATGACTCACGACATCGCTGGCGCCATGGACAGCGTCCGGGAGCGCGTCGGGCGCGCGTGCGAGCGCGCGGGGCGAGACGCCACCGCGGTGCAGCTCATCGCCGTTTCCAAGGGGCAGTCCGAGGCGGCGATTCGCGCCGCCTACGAGGCGGGGATGCGCGTGTTCGGCGAGAACTATGCCCAGGAGCTTGCCACCAAGGCGTGGGCTCTGGGTGATTTGCCGGACCTCCATTGGCGCTTCATCGGGCATCTGCAACGCAACAAGGTCAAGATCATCGAGGGGGCGCGGGCTACCGTTGACACCGTTGACAGCGTCCGGTTAGCGCAGGCGATTTCGGTTCGCGCGACCGCGCGCGCGATGGACGTCGACGTGCTGATTCAGGTCAACGTCGGTGGCGAGGCCCAGAAGTCGGGCTGCACGCCCGACGGAGTGCCGCGACTGGTCGAAGCGGTGCGCGCCTTGCCCGGGGTCACGCTACGCGGGCTCATGACTGTTGCGCCGCATCTCGAGGACGTGGAAGCCACCCGGCCGTTCTTCGCCTCTCTGCGAACGTTGGCAGAGGCGAACGGGCTGTCGGAGCTGTCGATGGGGATGACGCATGACCTCGAGCAAGCGGTCGCGGAGGGCGCGACGATGATTCGGATCGGGACGGCGATCTTTGGGCCGCGGTCCCCGGCTACGCGCTAGTCGCCGGTGCCCTCGGCGATTTTGCCGAGCTCGAGCGAGCGACGTGTCGCGGCGCGTACGGCGCCGGCAATCGCGTCCGAGAAGCCTGCTGCCGCAAGAGCGTCTAGACCCGCGCGCGTGGTGCCACCAGGGCTCGTCACCCGCTCTCGCAACACCTCTGGCGCTTCGTCCTCGTCGAGAAGAAGACGCGCCGCGCCGAATACCGTCTGGGATGCGAGGCGAAGCGCCGTTTCTTCCGGCAGCCCCTCGCGCGCGCCGGCGTCGCGAAGGGCTTCGATCATAGCGAACACGTACGCTGGCCCGGATCCGCTCAGGCCAGTCACCGCGTCGATCTGGTCCTCGGGAACCCGGACCGAGATGCCTACGCTTCGAAAGAGCGTCTCGGCCAGGCCGAGGTCGTCGTCGGTCGCGTGGCTTCCTGCTGCGATTGCCGTTGCTCCCGCGCCGACGAGGGCCGGGGTGTTCGGCATGGTGCGCACGACGCGCGACCCATCGGGAAACGCCCGCTCGATCATACCGGTCGAGATGCCAGCGGCGATCGAGATCACGAGCGTGTCCGGGCGCATCGCAGTGGCAAGCCCGCAAAGGACCTGTGGCAACACCTGAGGCTTCGTCGCGAGCACGACGACCGTTGCCTTCTTCACCGCTTCCGCATTGTCGCCGGTGACACCGATCTCGAGCTCGGCTTCGAGCGAACGCAGCCGAGCCTCGTCCGGGTCGGCGGCGATGATTCTGTCCGAGGAGACCGTGCCCGTGCTGATCAGGCCTCGGATGAGTGCGCCGGCCATGTTGCCGGCCCCGATGAAAGCAATCGTGTGTTCCACTGACATGCCGCGCGGCATACCACACAACCTACACGGACGATACGGCACGAGGGAGCGCTACACGCAGGCGGCCTCGACGTCGTCGATCTCTTTGGGAATGTCGCCGGTGAGCACATCGTTCCCGCCCTCGCTAACCACCAAGTCATCCTCGATGCGGATACCGATTCCGCGCCAGCGTTCGTCCACGCCTTCCGCATCGGTGGCGATGTAAATCCCTGGTTCGACGGTCAGCACGAAGCCCGGCTCGAGAGGGCGGTGCTTGCCGTCGACGTAATAGTGGCCGACGTCATGCACATCCATGCCGAGCCAGTGTGAGGTCCGGTGCATGTAGAAAGGTTCGTACTTCTTGTCTTCGATCAGCCCGTCCACCTCACCCTCGAGCAAACCGATCTCGACCAACCCTTCGGTGATCGCACGAACGGCCCGATCATGAATAGCTTGCAGCGTGACTCCGGGCTTCACCGCGTCGATGCCCGCCTTCTGAGTGTGAAGCACGACCTCGTAGACGGCGCGTTGCTCGTCAGAGAACCGGCCGTTCACGGGAAACGTCCTGGTGACGTCACTCGCGTAGTAGCCGAGCTCGCAGCCTGCATCGATCAGCACTAGCTCGCCGTCATTCAGGACCCGGGTGCCTGCTCGATAATGCAGAATCGTCGCGTTGGGCCCCGATCCGACGATGCTCTCGTACGCGGGTCGCTCGCTCCCGTGCTTCCGAAAGACGTGGAGGAGCTCGGCGTCGAGTTCGTATTCGTGCATCCCTGGCTGCGTGATCTGCATCGCTCGCAGATGGGCCTCCTTGGTGATCGCTGCGGCCTGGCGCATCGTCGCCAGCTCGTCTTGGCTCTTGCGCAGACGCATCTCGTGCAGGTACACCGACGAATCGATGATCACTTCGGGCGCCGTCACTCCGCGCCGTTCGCCTCGGCGAAGCAAGTTCAGGCAGTCAAAGAGCTGGGCGTCGGCTTGGTCGTTCTGTGCGAGCCGGTAGTGAAGGCGTTCGACGTTGCCGAGATAATCGGGGAGCCTCTTCGCGAGCTCGTCGATCGGAAATGCGGCATCGGCCCCGAAGGCCTGCACAGCGCCTTCGACGCCGGCACGGGGCCCGTCCCAAATTTCGCGCTCCCGCTTCTTCGGACGGACGAACAGAACCACGCGATGCTCCTCGTGCTGGTTCGTCAACACGAGGACGCTCTCGGGTTCGTCTAGGCCGGTCAGGTAGTAGAGGTCACTGTCTTGTCGGTACGCGTGCTCGACGTCGCGGTTGCGGACCGCGAGGGGGGCCGAGGGAAACACAGCGACACCGTCTCCAATCGCTTCGAGAAGCTGCGTGCGGCGTGCTTCGAACTCCGACATCAAACCAGCCTAGCAGTTACCTTCGCGGCTGCATCTGGCCACTCTTGTAGCGGCTCCAGTAGCTCTTGAGCGCTTCGCTGACTTTGCCGCTCAGCAACAGTGCGCCCAGGATGTTTGGGAAGGACATGCCGAGGATCATGAGGTCCGAGAAGTCGATCACGTTGCCGAGCTTCAGCACCGAGCCGAATACGACGAAGCCGAGGAACAGCACCTTGTAGACCATTGAAAACTGTGCGCCGAAGAGAAAGGTCCAACAGCGTTCGCCGTAGTAGCTCCACGAGATCATGGTCGAGAACGCGAACAAGAAGACCGCCAGGCTGAGCACCTTCGGGAACCAAGGAAGGACGGTCGCGAATGCCTTCGAGGTCATCAGCACGCCTTCTTCGCCGCCGCCTTCGTGGGCGCCGGTGATCACCACGACCAGACCCGTCATGGTGCACACGACGATCGTGTCGATGAAGGGCTCGAGCAGGGCGACGATTCCTTCCCGGACGGGCTCATCGGTGGCGGCAGCAGAATGCGCGATCGAGGCCGAGCCCACGCCGGCTTCATTGGAGAAGGCTGCGCGGCGGAAGCCCGTGACGAGCACTCCAAGCATTCCGCCGAAGCCCGCTTCGGGTGAGAACGCTTCGCCGATGATCTTGCCGAACGCAGGGGCGATTTGGTCGAAGTTCGAGATGACGATGAAAAGGCCGGCAAGCAGATAGATGCCGCACATGGCGGGGACGATGAAACTCGCGACTCGTCCGATTCGGCGAATGCCTCCGATGATCACGATGCCAACGAGGAAGGCGAGAATGATGCCGTATGTGAGCGCCCCCCAGCCGCCAGCGAAGATCGGTAAGACGTTGGCGACCTGCGCGTAGCTCTGGTTCGCTTGAAACATGTTTCCGCCGCCGAAGCTTCCGCCGACGCACATCAAGGCGAACAGGATGGCGAGAAACCGGCCGAGCCGCGGCAGGCCGAGCTGGTCGAGACCGCGATCGAGGTATCGCATGGGCCCACCGAGGACGTGTCCGTCGTCCCCGACCTCTCGATACATCTGCCCAAGAGTGCATTCGACGAACTTGGACGACATGCCAAGGAAGCCCGCGACGATCATCCAAAAGATCGCGCCCGGTCCGCCGACGGCCACCGCCACCGCAACGCCCGCGATGTTCCCGAGACCGACCGTCGCCGACAGGGCGGACGAGAGGGCTTGGAAATGCGTCACCTCGCCCGGGTCGTCGGGGTTGTCGTAGTGCCCGGTCGTCACGACCAACGCGTGCTTGAAGGCGCGGATGTTGATGAAGCCGAAACGCAGCGTGAAGAAGGTGGCGCCGGCGATGAGCCAAAAGACGATAAACGGGAGCTTCAAGTCACCGTCTGCGCCGTTGTCCCAGAAGATCAGGTCGAAGAAGAGCACCTGCGCGATCGGGCCAACCACGTTCGCCCCGAAGCCCTGATCGACTGAGGTCAGCACGGCGCCGATGCCCGCCTCCCGCGCAGCCTCAGCCTCGGCGAGCGCCAACCCTGGCCACAAACCAACCGATAAGGCGGCAATTGCTCTCAGGCGCTTCCCCATCCCCCGGGGCCAACCATGGCACAACACTGTAAATCTCTCCAGTTTTAGCTTTGCCGGAATGTTCGTGTATGGATGAAGTTTTGCAATACTGAGGAGATGGGGCTCGTACGCACAATCCCGTTCTTAGTGGTCAGCATTTTGGCCACGCCTTGTCTCGCCGGCGCGCAGTGCTCGACGGACGATCTCGATATGGACGGGGTACCGGACGTGTGCCCGGCTGGGTCGAACTACATCGAGGGGACCTCGGCGGGAGAAACACTGCGCGGGACCAACGGGCCGGATTGTATCTTCGGCTTAGGCGGCGACGACCTCATCCGTGGCCGGAACGGAGACGACTACATCTGTGCCGGTGACGGGGCGGACGTAGTCATCGCCGGCGGGGGCAACGACACGATCTTCGGTGAAGGTGGCGACGATGATCTAGGCGGGGGCCCCGGCAGTGACTTCATCGACGGGGGCGATGGAAATGATGATCTGCAGGGAGCCGCTGGGGACGACACCGTCAACGGAGGACCAGGCGACGACCAACTCTTGGGTGGCTCGGGAGCCGATGCACTGAGCGGCGAGGACGGAGACGACACCCTGGGTGGCGGTGGTGGCAACGACGCGCTCAGCGGCGGCAACGGCACGGACACCCTCGATGGAGGGGGGGGGACCGATACCTGCGTGGAGGAAGTTCCCGGAACTGCGGATCGGCTGAGCAGCTGTGAGGTCATAACGTATGCGGCGGTGAGTGGGTTCGAGGTGTATCGACGCCAAGAAGGTTTGACCGTCACGTGGGAAACGACGACCGAGGTGGGCGCGGTTGCCTTCCGTCTTTGGCGCCAAGAAGCGAACGGGGCGCTTACGTGGGTCGGTGAGGTGGCGGCGGCGCCGGACGGCTCCCCGCACGGAGCGCGGTACTTCCTTCGCGACGACACTGGGCCTGCGGACGGTTCCGTCGAATACGTCCTCGAAGAGCGCACAGTGTCTGGCGGTAGCGTGCAGTACGGGCCATTCGTCCGTTCACCTGGGCTCGTGGACCCGCGCTCTTCGTTCCTGCCAATGCGGGCAAGCCAAGGCCGTGTACCGCACCCAGTCACGCTCCAGCGCCTCTCGCGCCCGCGCGCCGCGCAGCCGATGCGGGCGTTTCGGCGCAAGAATGAGCAAGGCCCGGTAGCCGCGGTACTCGTGGTCGATCAGCCAGGCGTCATCGAGGTGGATGCGGCCACGCTCGCCGAGGCGTTTGAAACCAGTAGCGACGCTGTCGTGAATCTGATTCGCTCCGGCGGACTTCATCTGCGGCTCCTCGGCGAGTCGGTGGCGTGGCATACGGTCGACGACGGGGCGGCACTTCGGTTCGTGACGTCCGAGGTCCGCTCGCCGTTCTCCGGCAATCACCGGTACCTGTTGTCGATCGAACCGGGCGCGCAGATGGAGGCCCGCGTCCTCGTCGGAGGGGCGGCCACCGAGCCACATACGTACGTCGAGACGCGGCGGCTCGAGGAGAACGTTTTTCCGGGGCCGACAGGGGGTCCCGATCCGAGACAGGATCTTTTCTTCTGGCACGCGCTAGGCCCCGATGACCAGGCCGTGATCCCCGTGCCCTTGCCCGCGCTCAGCGAACCGGCGGCGGATGAGCTGCGCGTCTACGTGCATGGCGCGACGGAGCATCCCGAGCAGCCGCATCGCGTCGAGCTTCTATGGGACGGGCAGAGCCTCGGCGCTTTCGACTTGTTCGGAAGAACGCGTCACACGATCACCGTGTCGCTCTCGGGGGTTCCGGCGGCACTCGAGAACGAGCTCGTCGTGCAGCATCATGTGGCCGGGGACGCGCCGCCGGTTCTCTACGTCGATGCGGTCGAAGTGGATTACATTCGCGGCGCCGAAACGGCCGAGAGTGTATTTCGTTTTGGCGGAGCGGCGGACGGAGACCACTCGGTCAGCGGGCTCAGCTCGGACACGGTATATCTCTACGACGTCACCGACCCTGCAGCGCCCAAGTACTACGGCGAGGTGCCCCTCGACGAGTCAGGTCGGCTCCGCTTCGCCGCGCAAGGGACGGGTCTTCGCTTCCTAGCGAACGCGCCACAGAGCGTCTCGAGCCCGCTCGAGGTGACCCCGCACTTCGCGACCGACCTGCGTGTCACGCAGCACAACGCGGATTACGTAGTCATCGCCGCGACCCATTTGCTTGGAGAGGCGCAGGCGCTGGTCGATCTTCGTGAAGCCGACGGCTATCGCGTCTTGCTGGTCGACATCGAGGACCTGTATTGGGAGTTCGCCGACGGCGAGGCCGATCCCCTCGCAATTCGACGCTTCCTGTCGTTCGCGCGGGGACATTGGGACGTGGGTCCACGGTTCGCCGTGTTGATCGGCAAGGGGAGCCTCGACTACCGCGACCTGTTGGGTCTTGGCGGCAACTGGGTTCCGTCCGCGCTAGCGCCCACCGACGGCGGCCTGTTGCCCTCGGACTCGATGCTGGGTGATCTGGTCGGCTTCGACGGGGTGCCGGAGGTCGCGATCGGCCGTTTGCCGATCAGCACCGCGGAGGAGCTCGAGCGCGTCGTCGAGGCGATCCAGTCCTTTGAAGCCAATCATCAATCGCTGGACGCCCTGTTCGCGGCCGATGATTCCTCGCACGCAGAGTTCGCCGCCGCGGCCGAGATCCTTGCAGGGTGGACGGCCCCCGGGCGCACACAGACGATCGATCTGAACATCGACGCCCTCGAAGACGCCCGCGAGCGATTGTTCTCGATGTGGCAGGGATCGTTGGCCTGGGTGAGCTACGTCGGACACGGCGGGCTCGATCGGATGGCGACCGAAGGCTGGCTGGCGTCAGAGGACGTCCCCGCTCTCGCGCAGATGCAGAGCGTGCCGGTCGTCCTCGGCTGGAGCTGCAACGTCAACCGATTCGACATTCCGGGCTTCTTCTCGCTCGGGGAGCAGCTGGTGACGGCGGGAAGCAGCGCTGGGGTGTTCAGTGCGACCGGCTGGTCGAACCATGTCGACACCGACGCCCTTCGGACCGCTTTCACAGAGGCGGTGTTCGCCTCGGACGCCGAAACGATCGGCGATGCCATGATCCAGGCGCACCAGGCCGCCCGCGGCGCGCCGGTGTCCCTTCATCGGGTGTACATGCTCCTCGGCGATCCGGCACTCCGCCTGCGTATCGCGAAAGCGCAACCAGACCCGGATTCAGAACCAGACCCGGCCCCCGACCCCGAGGTCCCGAGCGAGTCCGTCCGGGGGCCGAGGACAGGGAGTGACCTCGTCGACTCGGGTTCGGGCTGCGCAATGACGCGTCCAGGCGCCGCCCGGGCACCGGTCCGTCCCTACCC
>Ga0164320_10000272_pt1 | contig 16064 bp, 27 predicted proteins | sample GuaBasSediGuay11_FD_113736 | JGI IMG/M metagenome (GOLD analysis project Ga0164320, IMG submission 113736) | Subseafloor sediment microbial communities from Guaymas Basin, Gulf of California, Mexico - Guay11, Core 4567-28, 0-3 cm | ecosystem: Environmental > Aquatic > Marine > Hydrothermal...
CAGGGCGGTTATGTCGTCGCTGAGGGCTCGGTTCACGAGACCGGCTTCGTCTATACCCGAGAGAACCCGTTGCCGGGCGTGCCCGATGGCATGCTTGACCTGCCCTACCTGACCCGCGACGACGTCACGGCGATCAATGCGTTCAATACCCGCACCGCCAAGTTAGAACGGCCGCCTGCCTATACAGTCGCCGGCGGGCTGAACTTCGACGCTAGTCTCGTCGACCCCGACGAAGAGCCTCAAGAGCGCAAGCCGATCTTAGAACTGCCAGTCACCGAGGGCGGTCGCAACGATCACCTGAAGAGCCTGGTCGGCAAGTGGGCGAATGAGTCGATACCTCGCGGCGAGATCATGCAGCGGGCCTTCGACTGGAACGCCAAGAATCACCCCCCGATGTCGACCGATGAGGTCATGAAGACCGTCATGTCGGTGATCAACACCATCGAGAACAACGGCCAGATCGTGCCGGTCACTAGCGAGGGGGCGGGGCGAACGACCGCCAAACTCGAAGAGGTGCCGATCTATGACGCCTTCGCGCTCATGGATGACCCGCGCAAGCTGCCGCCTTACCTGATCAACGGCCTCTTCAGGCAGGGCGACAACGTCGTGCTCGCCGGGCCGCCGAAGTCGATGAAGAGCTTCTTGCAAGCCGAGCTGATCTACTCGATCGCCTGGGGCGAAGACTTTCTCACCGACTTCGAGGTCGAGAGCGAGGGCAAGCCGGTCGTCTGGATTCAGGCCGAGATGCCCTGGTACGAGACGCAGCGGCGCTTGCTGGCGCACCCTTTGGCGGTCGAGCGCAAGAACAGCGGCCTACCCTCGAACCTTCACATCACCGACCGCCTGAAGACGCTGGCGTTCGATGAGCACGGCGTCGAGTATCTGATCGACGAGCTGCTCAAACGGCTTGACGGCGAGATACCGGCGGTTCTGGCGGTCGACTCGCTCGCCTCGGTCTTCGCAGAAGACAACGAGAACGACAACGCCGACATGCAGTTCTTTCTGCGCAACCGGCTCGGGCGCTTTCGTGAGGTCTTCGGCGACGATCTGACCATTGTCTTGCTGCACCATAGCAACAAGGGCAAGGTCGCAGACCTGCGAAAAGACCCATTCAATAGCCTGCGCGGGGCGTCTGCTCTGCGGGGCTGGTACTCGGCCGGTATGGTTATGTTCAAAGAGAACCCGGTCGATCAGCACGCTGAGATTCACTTCGAGATGCGGGGCGAGATGCCCATCGAGCAGATCAACGTCGAGCTGCAGAATGGTCAACTTCGCCGCTTTGAGAAGCCTGACGTCGACAGCGACGCGATGGTTATGTCAAGTTACGAGCAGGAATTCTTGAACGCCGTGAAGGTGTTCGAGAAGGATGGCCGGCCATTGACGACGGCCAAAACTGGCGGCGGTCCATTCGCGCCGAGAGAGATCACGCTCTTCAAGAAGGTCAAAAAGGGCACCGCGTTCAACAAACGGCTGCGGGTTTATGAAGAGGCTATGCACAACTTAATTGACCAAGGTAAGCTCGAAGTGGTCGACATGTCATCGAAGCGGGGCGGCCTTAGCCGGCAGCTCTTTATCGCTGATAGTAATAAGAACGAAGAGGCTTAGATCAGAATGGCATTGCAAAGTTATGTCAGAGTTCGGTCGGAGTTGTCGGAAAGATTTGCTAAGTCATTGATTTTAAAGGTGTGCAAAGTTCAAAGTAGTTGTCGGAAAGAATTTTTAAGTGCTTGATTTTAAAGAACAAAGTTTTCAGAGTTTTTCTATATATAAATATATAAATATATTTGGGTGTCAGTACACCCCAAAATATATATTTACGTTTTTTTCAGCCGCGCTTCTCACCGCATGCTCGACGACGGCCTCAGATGCTCCCTGCGCCTCTTTGGCCTGCCTGAAAGCTGAGGCAAGGGCTGAGTGCTTTGTAACCGAGAGGGCGGCTTGCCTTGAGTCTGGCTATGCGTATCGGCGCGAGAACAACGTCGATGTTTTTATGGCTGATTGGCGTCAGGGCTGCTCAAGTTTGGCGGGTGAGCGATGCGCCCGAATGGCCCGATGAATGGGTCTTTTCGGGAATGTTTTGCGCGCTATCGTGTACGAAATGGAAACATTGCGCGCATGCGCGAGGAAACGATCGAGATGAACAAGAACCTTGTCAATGATTTACGGGCTCTGGCCGACCGGCTTGAGCGCGAAAAACGGGCCAGCACGACGCCGGCCGATCGCATTTACTTGATCGAGCTGCATCGGCGGCTGAGACGCAAGTGAAGTTCGACGCCTGGGTCGCCATGTACGGCCGGCCGCTGGCCTGGATAATGGTAATAATCTTTACAATTGGAGCGTTTTTGATATGAACAAAAAACTTTACTTCACGAACCCCGAGTTCCGATACGACGAGATCAACGTCACCGTGCGGCTCGGCGACAAGTGGGCCGGCATGGGTCTTTACGGGGAGGGGCTCTGCCCTGGTGAGTTCGTCGAGCTGGTCGAGACGGGCACCGAGGCGAGCTATGGCACCGCCGTCTGGGCGGGCTGTCTACTGGCGACCGTCGGCGAGCTGGCGATCGCTGAAGACCTGCTCAAGCTGGAACACGATGAGAGCTGCCAGAGCTTCGAGGGGCTGGTCGCTGAGCTGTGCCAGGTCTACGAGCTAGACGTGCTCGATACCGACGATCTTGTGACGGTTTGCTTTTTCATTCCGACGGGTTATACTCCCGGCGAAACAGAAAACAAGGCAGCCTGACTATGACCTATGAAGCGACGGTTCATCCGTCAATCAGCCAGATCGAGAATGAGTCGATGAAAAGCCGAGTGCGCAAGCGCAACTTCGTTGAGTCGCATCTGAAGATGCGACAGTGCTCGACCCCTGGCTGCACAAGCTGGCATAAGGCGAAATATGACAAGTGCTATCAGTGCAACGTGCCAGTGCGAGAGGCGCACTTCGCCAAACAGAAGTCCGACGCAGACGAGGTGCTTCAAGCGATGATCAACGTCGCTCGGCGTAAGGCTGAGATGAAAGGCCGGCGATGAGCATGACATTCACCGACAAAGAGATCGACGCACTGCGAAAGGTCTATAGCCAATGGGTCGACGAGGTCTTCATGAAAAGCCAATGGGTCGACGAGGTCTTCATGAAAGACTCCACCGGCTCGGCCGAAACGCACTCACTGCGCACGATCGCCTCGACGGCGATCACCAAGATCGCAGCAAGTCGTGAGCCGCTTGTCGAGCCAGACCCGAAAGAAGAGATCACGGTCACGATCACCTTCATAGGCGAAAAGCCGGAGGTGAAGACATGGTCAAGATCATAAGCCTGACCGCCCTGGCGATTGCGCTACTGTTCTCTGTCGCTTTTCAGAGCGGCTACAGTTCCGGCCGGGCTGATGGTTTGTCTGAGGCGCAAAAGAACCTCAAGCCGTACTGGCAAGTCTGCCCTGAGCCGAGCCCGACAAAGTACCTGGCCTCGAATTTGATCAAAGGCGACGAGCACGGCCTGAACAAATTCATCTCGACGCACGAGTATCGAAAACTTACCCTGAACCTGAAGAGAGAAAACGCAACATGTCAGAACGCACTCTACCGATCGAGGTCATTCAGCTCGGCGACTCAATCCGCCGAATGATTAACGACTTCGAAGACCAGAACCCCGGCGTCACGATCGGGCAGATGACGCTCGAACACGACGACCATCGCAACGCCGTTGACGACTACGACACGAAGCGCTGCGCCAGAGTCTTGTGTCACGCTGCCGTCGTGGCACTACCCTGCACGCCACAATGAGCGCGCTCTTGATCGCTATCGCCTGCTTTTGCGTGGGCTTCGTGATCGGCTTCGGCCCGATCTTGTACTTCGTTTTCATCCGAGAGAAGCGCCCGCCGATGGACGAGTCGAATCGGATTAATCATCTGCGCCTGGTCTGGTTTGCTATTCGGCAGCCTGAAGAGTTCGTTGCGCTGTACTATGTGGCGAGCAAACAATTCTACGAAGGCGACAACGGCGAGATGGTCTCACGCTATGGCTACGATCTGGCCTTCCCCTGGCTGACGCGAGACGAGGGCGAGAACGTCGAGGGGGCGATATGAGTCAACCATTCCGACCCCAGCTTCGACCAATCACCGCTTTTGTGAATTTGGTCAACGAAGAAGTCAAGCGAGAGGCTATGCTGAAGGCCCAACAACAAAAAGCGAAAAATGAACAGAAGACGAACCGACGGCCCGACGACGAGCCGGCTTAAAGAATACCTGCTAGGCGCGCTCTTGTTTCTGGCCTGCCTGGGCTGGGACACTGAAGCGCACGCCTTCGAGATATGCTGGCAGGCATCGACCGAGAACGTCGACGGCTCCCCTGTCACCGGCATCTCGCACTTCGACGCTTACCTCAGAGCCGAGGGCGAGACGACCTGGCCGACCGATCCGTTCATGCAGATCGACCAACAAGCAGACGGTTGCGAAGAGATCGTCGCATCGCCAGGCACCTACGAGGTCGCCTTGACGCAGACCGACCCCGAAGGCGACGAGAGCGGCTTCTCGAACATCGTGCGCAAAGTGCAGCCCGGCGAGAGCTTGCCGCCGGTTATCATCGGTAATCAGCTCACGGCGTACACTGTAGTCAAGCAGCCTGACCGGTTCGTGCTTCTGCCGATCGGCGTCGTGCCTGCCGGCACGTCATGCGATCCGAACAACTCTGTCAACGGGCACGGCGCAGTACCAACCGAGGCCGTCATCTGGACATGCGAAGATGAGGCGACTTGCGCCCGCCCGGTTGTGGTTGTGGCTTTATGCGATGGCTGATAGAATTCTTTGCTTGCATATACCACCGGCTTATAAGACTATTCTGCCGGCGACCTAACGCACCCGATTCGGTGCATCATGTAACTGCGAGGCTTGACACTATGGCGAACGTCACCCTGAGCTGGCAACTCCCAACAACTCGACAGCAAGGCGGTCCGCTGCTTGAGTCGGAGATTTCAACGGTACGGGTCGAGATGTCTGCAGATGGCGGCGTGAATTACGGCACCTTGCAAGACATACGGCCGACCGATCCACAAACCGTCACCGCACCCGATCTTGAATTCGGCACCTGGCACTTCCGCATCGCCGTCTACGATCAGAACAATCAACGGGGCGAGTATCACGTCGAAAGTGTAGACGTCGCTGACGACACGCCGCCGGCTGCTGTGACCAACGTCACCATCACGATCGACTGATAACAATAACGCGACACTGGGGAATCTATGCTGCACCTCTTCGTTTTTCAGGCGGGCAACCGTACCGTCGGGGTCGAGGCTTACCATCGAGAGCAAGCCGAAGAGCTGGCCGGTATGACTGATCTGATTTACTGCGCCTCGTTGCGCATTAACGGAGGCGAGTCGAAGGTCGTGTTCAGGGCTTACGCCAACGAGCGCACGAACGCCTACCCGGTCGAGGAGGACAGCGAAGGGCCAGACTTCTGCGCCTGCAGAAAGATGGGCCAACCGAGGCAGGGCTGCAAGTCATACGGCCGAGGCGCATGCCGTGACTGAGGCTGCACCCTGGCAAACACCGCCGGCTCAGAAGAAGCGCCTCAACGATGTCGTCACCACGACGACCGAAATCGGCAACAAGATCAGGCACGAGATTCTGATCGACCCGGTCGCCAAGCCGAGGCAGACGCAGCGCGACAAGTGGAACCCGAGCAAGGCGGTCATTAAATATCGCGCCTATGCAGACAAGCTAAGGTCGACCGGCCTGACTATTCCCGAAGCCGGCTATCACATTACCTTCATTCTGCCCATGCCGAAGAGCTGGGCGAAGAGCAAACGGGCTGCAAAGGATGGCGGCCCCCACCAACAACGACCCGATAAGGACAATCTTGAGAAAGCAGTGCTCGACGCACTCTTCAAAGAAGACAGCCATGTCTGGGACGGCCGCGCAACTAAAATCTGGGGCGAGGTCGGCAAGATAATAATCGAGTACGAGGTGCTGTAATGGCCGCAAACAAACCGTATGACGTCGAAGAGTTCATCGCCGTCTGGAACGATTTAACAAACTACCCAGAGCGCAGCGATGTCGCTGTTCATTTTGACGTCAGCCTGACGACCATCAAAAGGCGCGCCACCAAGATCAGGAAAGAGCTACCGACCGCGCTGATCAATCGGCACAACGTCGTACAGAAGGCGGCCGTGCCAGCCAACTCTGGCAAGTTCGCGCCGCAAGTCGCGACAGAGATTCACGTCATCACCTGCGCACAGAACAACACCAACGCGCACCCGGCCTTCAAGACGCTTCAGCGCTATTGCAAAGACCGCAACGCCGAGCTGCATGTCGTCCCGCTCGCTTACAAGACGGCGACCCCTAGTACCGATCACAAGACCGACGCCCGCTGGTGGGATTCGGAATTTATGCCCTACCTCATGCAGCCGGGGCAGTCGCTTGAGATCGCGAACGGTCACGGCGTTATCATCGCAAACCAGATTCAGATGACCGCCGCGAACCCGGTGCAAGGATACGAGAGCATCGGCGGCGACAAGTGGGTCTTTCTGGGGCACCCTCAAGTGCAAATGCGCGTCACGCCGACCGCAGCCGGCAAGATTCCGAAGCTCGTCTACACGTCGGGCGCTATGACCGAGAAGAACTACCGCGAGGGCACCGCCGGGGCGAAGGGCGACTTTCATCACTCGATCTCGGCGACCGTCGTCGAGGTATGCGGCAATCAGATGCACGTCAGGCAGATCGGCGCTGACTCGAAGAACGTCATATTCGACATCTGGGGCCAGTGGCAGTCGAGCAAGAGTCTGCCGCTAGATGGCGTTGCCGGCCTGGTGACCGGAGACGAGCACGAGTTCTTCTACTCGCCGACCGTGAAGGCGGCCACCTACGGCCCGAGCGGAATGGTGCAAACCCTGAAGGCGGCCAGCATCGTGCGACATGATGTTCTTGACTTCTGGAGTCGCAACCATCACCACGAAGGCGACCCGATCATCAACTTCGTCAAGCATCACTCGGGCACGAACAGCGTCGAGCGCGAGCTTGACCAGTGCGTCGCTCACCTTGACGAGACGAGCCCATTCGACAAGCCCTGGTTCGAAGAGAATATCATCGTCGCGAGCAATCACCCCGAGGCGCTCATGAAGTGGCTGCGCCGGACTGACGTCAAGAACGACCCCGAGAACGCGCTGATCTATCATAGGCTCTGGACCGAACTTTATCAGGCTGCTCGCCTGGCCGACGCCGGCGCTGAGACGCTCGACCCGTTCGAGTGGTATGTCAAAGAGATGAGCGAGAACGGTCACCGCTTTGTCGGCCGAGATGAAGAGCTAATGATCGCCGGCATCGACTGCGGCCAGCATGGCGACGTCGGGGCGAATGGCGCACGCGGCTCTGCGAAGGGCTTCGCGAAAGGCGCGAACAAGATGATCATCGGACACTCGCATACTCCCGCCATCGAGAAGGGCGTCTATCAGGTCGGGCACGGCACCGACGGCATGAACTACGCACGCGGTCACTCTGGCTGGATGCAAACGAATGCGGTAATCTATCCGAACGGCAAGCGCAGCTTGCTGCACGTTTTGCCTGGCATCGGCTGGGCTTCTGAAAACATGAGGGCACCGTGACATGGCAATCGACGACTTACCGACCGTTGATAACCTGCCCAACGCTGACGAGCTAGGCTTCGATCTCGTTCGCGTGAGCGCAGCGACAACGATCTCATTCACCGCAACCAGCACCATCGCAGACAGCGCCAACGGCCTCGGCCGGCTACTGGTCGGCGAGAAGCTGGTCATCTCTGGGGCTGGGGCTGGCGCGAACGCCGGGCTCGCTGTCACCGTTGCGACAGTAGCGGCTGGCAGCATTACGGTCGAAGAGACGACCATCACGGGCCAAGCTGCAGGCGGCGCTGTCACACTGACACGCCAGTCTGAAAGCATGCCCGGCCTCGGGCATCAACCGGCCTACGAGGGGCTAAACAGCGGCTCACCGCAGGACATTCGACGATGAATTACGCCGAGCTGCGAGACCCTGACGGTAAGGCGTACAAGTGCACGATCTGCAACGTCGTCGCCGTGCTTGACGAGACGGTCGTCGAGAGCGTCGAGATCAAGAGCTTCGAGCAGCCGAACGGCGAGACCGTTGAACGTGAAATCGAGCACCGCAAGCATACCCTGCAGTGCCCGAATGATGTTTGCGAGAAGACCTATGAGGTCTTCGACACGAGAACCCGTTAGGGGTTGATCAACTCTTGCTCAGCTTCCCATTCGAGGGCCTCAAGATCGTCGTAAGCGACTGAGCCGTAGGCTGCCTGAGTGGGTTGCCAGTGAGTCAGCTCGATCACGCCTTTCGCTTTGACGGCATCGGCCAGTTTTTGCGCTTTCACGACTGCTTGATCGTCGTGCTGTCTGGCGCAGAATGGGCCGAAGCGATCGTCGTCATGCCAGACCAGCTCGTCGGCCAGAAAGCCTACCTCATGCACCCAACGAGAACCGTCTGCCGCCTCGGCTACGACTTCCCAGCGAATACCCTCGATGTCTCGACCCTCTTCGTCTCGACCGATGATTACGCCGAACTCTCGAACGAATGCGGCTACTATTGCGATAATTTCCATGATTTTCCTGCCTTTTTTGAGTGAAGCTATATAATAGCGTCAATGCCTTATTGTGTCAATGACTTTTTTCGTGATCTCGGTCACAAAGCTGAGCCTCACTTGAGGCTCGCTTTTGCTTCGTTCATTTTCTCGACCAGAGCCTCGACCTTCGCTGCGTCTTCGCCGAACGCTGCGCCGTGCTTCGCTGCGCGGTACTGGTGCAGATAGAACGGCACGTCGGCGCTGTAGCATGCGCTGCGGTGCTCGTCTCGCAGCTTGCTGAACTCGCGGTTCAGACCTTCGACGATGCGCTTGACGCTGGCCTTCGTGGGCTTGGCGGCCTTCTCGGCGCGCTCTGCAGCGGCTTGCTCTTCGAGGCGCTTGACTTCGAACAGCTCTTGACCGTGGCGGTTTGAGATCAGGCCGGCCAGATCGCGAGCGTGAGCGAAGAGGTGACGAGCTTCAGAGTGCAGGCCGAGCAGTGCGGTGCGCTGCTTGCTCTCGAAGTTGCTGTAGGGCTCGATCGCTTTGACTTCGTCGTCGTTGCGGCACTCGACCATTTTGTACTGAGGGCGGCCCCGGTAGTCGCGACCTTCGCGAATCTTGAGCACGACGACCTTGACGTCTTCGGCGGTCATTTCGAGAAGCATCTCGGCGCGATCTTCGCAGCGTGCGATGGTCGCGACGGTCAGCTCTTTGGACACTTCGAGGGGCAGCTCGTCAGAGCCTTCACACTGGCCGCTGAAGTATCCCCAGTCGACAGTGTAACCATGCTTGGCAATGGTGCCGCGCTTGTTGTCAACCGCTTGAGTGCGGCCGCATATTTGACAAGTGCCTTTGTGTGTGTGCTTGGTCATGTTTTCGTTTCCTGCTTCGTTCAAGTGAGGTTGTATAATATAGTCAATGCCTTACCGTGTCAATGACTTATTGTAGAAAATTGTGAACTTTTTCACGCTTGACTTTTTATACTCGTCTGTTAAGTTCCCCGCTCGGGCGAACAGTAAGAGAGAAAAATGAAAGAGAAAATCATCAAGGTGCTGTCGGCCATCGCGAAGCGCCAGCGGGTCGGCCCGCCGGGCTACATGACTCGCTGGTTCTTGCTGACCATCGCGCCGCTGATCGAGGTGTACGTTCACCGCTTCGAGGGCGGCGATCAAGGCCGCGACTCGCACGATCACCCCTGGCTGCTTAACATCACGATCGTCTTGAAAGGCGAGTACCTCGAAGAGAGCTATGAGTACGGCCTGCGCACTGGGTCGCACTGGGTCGAGTACGGCGCGCTCAGGCTCGGCCGGGCAGAGCATCGCATCGTCGAGACTGAGGGCGAGACGTGGACGATCTTTGTCGGCATCGGCCGCTGGCGTGACTGGGGCTTTTGGAACCGTCGCGGCGACTTTACTCCGAACGATCAGTACAAACCCGAGGCTTAACATGAAAATCGACGGCAAGACCGCACGCATCGCCCTGCTCGTGATCTTCACGGCGCTCTTTTTCTGGGGCTTGTCCTCATCCGCTCACGCAAAGCACGAGGCCGTCGTCGGTCTGGGCATAGGCATCATTCACCTCGACGACAGCTACAAGACCCAGACCGTCGGCTACCGCTACAACCGGGCCTGGTCGATCGAGCTGACCCGTACCGGGCGCGCCTACACGCGAGACGACGAGCTGCACAACGAGAACTGGCGCATCGCCGCGACCCGTTACGTGCACTGGCGCGAGGGTAAGCTCATCGAGCCCTGGCTGCGTTTCGGCGTCAACGTCTGGGACGAAAAGCCCGCCGCTCTGGTCGATGACAACTTATGCTTCGACCTCGGGCTCGGGGTCAGCATCAACCGAGTCGCAGAGATCGGCTGGCTGCACTGCAGCACCGCCGGCCGTACCGAACCGAACAACGGCATCGACGAGATTCAGTTACGTTTCAACATGAGGTTCTAAAACATGAGCATCGAGATCGCGAAAATTCACTTTCATCAAGACGTCGACGTCGAGTTCGACTATGCCCGCGAGCGATGGGCTGCCCTCGACGACGAGAACACGATCAACGACTATGTCACCTACATCGCCATGTATGCCAGCGACGCCGCGAAGGTGGCGCTCGTGGGCGACCTTAAAGCTCAGCGCGCTATGCTGGTCAAGGTGGCGAACCTGGCGATGACGGCCGCCGTGAGGATTGATACCGGCACCATGCCAGAGCGGCCGATCGACCTCGACACTGAGCGGTTCGTGCCGGACGGTCACGCGCACGGCCAGGGCAGAGCCTTCGAGGCGTAAAGAAACTGCTTGACAAGAGAACGCCATGACGTTACCGAGAATAATCGGCTTTACTGGGCCGGCCAGGTCAGGAAAGGACACGGCTGCCGAGTACGTGATCACTAACTTCGGTTATAAAAGATACTCGTTCGCCATGCCGCTCAAGGCCGGGCTGCAGGCGATGCTGGGATTGACCGCTAGACACACAGACGGCGATCTGAAAGAATCACAACTTGAGCCCTTTGGCAAGTCGCCTCGGGTAATGATGCAGACCATCGGCACCGAATGGGGCCGCGAGCTGATCAACCCGAGCATCTGGCTGCTCAGGGCTGACCAAGTCATCGCAGAATGGCAAGAACAAGACCCGGCCTTGCCGGGCGTGGTTATATCCGACGTGCGCTTCGAGAACGAGGCGACCTGGCTGAGAGAGCAAGGCGGGCTTCTGATACATGTCAGTCGACCCGACGCTGCCGAGGTCGTCATACACGCATCTGAGGCCGGCGTCGCGTCTCATCCTGACGATTATTTAGCCCTCAACGATGGCAGTATTGACGAGCTGAATGAGCAGCTCGCCAGCATCATGAGGTTACACGATGACGCGGAACGTGGAGTATATTGAAGAACAGCAGGTCGAGTTCATAGGGCAGCTCGAACAGCTACTTCATCGCGCCCGAGAGGGCAAGACTATCGGCTGCGTAATCTTCGAAATGGACAACGAAGGCTACATTGAAGCTGAGCACCTCGGCATTCTACCCGACGATCGCTACTTGATCGGCTGCCTATCTGAACAGATCGCAGACTGCACGACTAACATGTCAGTCAACGCAGTCTTCGACGCAATGGAGGCGGCGAAGTGAGCCAACCACAAACCGAACAAAAGCATCTCACGCTGCAAGAGGTCAGAGCAGTCGACGCAGCAGTCGCTCGGCATATTCGGCCGATTAAAGAATCAATTCGTGAGATTGAGCTGTCAGTCGCTCGCATGAGTGGGTCGCTAGACGAGCACAAGAAGGCCGTCTCGAAGCAACTTAATACCCTAACAGATGCGGTACACAAATCAATATCGACATCGTCCCGCGTCGCTGGCACAGTAGACCATCACGAAGCCGAGATCGCCGAACTATTCAGGCAAGGCAAAGGTGAAAAAAAGACAGGGTTTAATTTTACGCCTTCGCACCTCACGCTCGCTTTATGGCTCGGTCTCGGCCTCGTTGTTATCGTCGGCGCTGCTTATGGTGTTGACGTTTTGGAGTTATGGAAATGAGCGGCGAAGCAATTAAAAATTGGTGGCCGCTGATCAGTGTCGCGGGCGTGGGGTTAATCGCATGGGGCGCAACTACGACAACAGTCGCGGCAGACAGCGCCAGAATCACGAAGGCCGAGTCGAAGATCGAGATGCTCGACGATCGAACTCAAGAGCAGACCGTGATCATCACGACGCAGACCATCAAGCTCGAAACACTCGAACAGACGACCGGCGACATCAAGGCCGACGTCGATACGATCGAGATCGACGTCAAAGAGATACTTCTCGAACTGCGGGCGATGCGCGCAGAGCAAAGGGCGCGGCAGTGAGCGACGCATTCAACCAAGCAGTCGAGACAGTCTTCGAACACGAGGGCGGGCTTGTCGATCATCCTGACGACCCCGGCGGCATTACAAACTATGGCATCTCGTTGCGCTGGGCTCTTCAGCAGCACAAGCAGGTCGGAGACATCGCGCTAGAGCTTCTTGACTTCGATGGCGACGGTGACGTCGACGCAGATGACATTCGTCAGATGCCTCGGGCTGCAGCGAAGAGCGCCTACCTCAAATTCTTCTGGAAGCCGAACCGCTACGACCGCATATTGCAAGATCACGTCGCGACGAAGGTCTTCGACATGTGTGTCAATATGGGCGCGGGCCAGGCGCACAAAATAGTGCAGAGAGCCGTGCGTTCTGCTACTGGCGTCAAGATCGCAGACGATGGTATACTCGGGCGGATTTCCCTGCAGCAGATCAACGGGGCTGATTCCGACATTCTGCTCGCAGCGACGAGATCAGAGCAGGCCGGATTTTACCGGGCTTTGATTTTACGCAACGACGCACTACGCAAGAACGGCATCAAAGTGCACGACTTCAGCAAATTCAAAGAAGGCTGGTTGAGACGTGCCTATAGCTGAGTCTCTGATTCACATCATAGAGGTGATCACCTCGGTCATCTCTGGCATTTTTTGGGTGACCGGGCTGATAGTCTGGGCTTTTGTTTTTGCGTTCATTCGAGGGTTCAAAAAATGAGCAAGCGAGACATCTGGGGCGCAGTAAAAGGCATTGTTTCGAGCGTCGCGCCAACTGTAGCAACCGCGCTTGGCGGGCCAGTGGGCGGCATTGCCGCGAACATGATCAAGAAGGCGCTCGGGGTCGATTCAGACGAGGCAGCCATTCAGGCGCTTCAGTCTGACCCCGAGGCAGTCTTGAAACTAAAGATCGCCGAGATCGACTTCGACAAGTTTCTCGTTGAGGCTGATATTCGCAAAGACGAGCTTGTTGTCGAAGACCGCAAAGACGCTCGCGATCTGAGTAAGACGCTCGGCACTATTTGGCCGCAGATGACCATCGTCATCGCGCTGACCTTCATGATCGCCGGCGTGATCTATGCGCTCTTTAAAACCGCACCACCACCTGAGACCGAGAACATTCTCTTCATGGTGCTCGGGCAGCTCACAACGGCCTGGGCCGCGTCGATCTCGTTCTTCGTGGGCACGACTAAGTCGAGCGCAGACAAAAGTAAACAGATCGCGGGGGGTAGGTAATGGCTAACGGCGGGCGCATCACGAAAAAGAACCTCGACAAGTTTCTCTCGCTACTGCGCGAGGGTTATTCTGTGCGCTCTGCCGTGCGCGGTGCGCGCATCTCTTCGTCTGGCGTTTACAAGAAGCGAGACCAAGACCCAGAATTCAGAGCCGCCTGGCAAGATGCACTTGACGAGGGAACCGGGCTATACGAAGACGAGATGAAGAACCGCGTCTTCGAAGGCGAACCGATACTCGGCCGCGAGGGCGAGATTGTCGGCTTCAAGAAAAGCGATCGGCTTCTTGAGTTCGCTCTGCGATCACGAGACCCCGAGACCTATGCCGAAAAGCGCAAGACCGAACTGACGGGCGCGAACGGTGGGCCGCTTGAGACGTCAAACACGACAGAGATCGCGTTGACGCCTGAAGCGAGACAGCAACGCATTCGCGATCTACGCGAAGCACTGGGAAAGAGAGAGACATCTGAAGATGATTAACATAGAACACGCCGATATGGTACGCAGCCTGGTCAAGCCGGGCCAGCACATCATGATCTGGCTCGAAGACGACAGCGTCGACTTATGGCACGCAGCGACCGGCCTCGTCGGCGAAGTGGGTGAGCTTGTTGAATGCGTCAACAGCGACCCGTTCGACCTTGAGAACTTCATCGAAGAGCTAGGCGACATTGAGTTCTACTTGTGTCAGGCTCGACAGAACCTTGAGATCGACCGCGACTTCATCGTCAACATGGGCTATCACGCGAAGCCCATGCTGCCGATGACCGGCCTTATGATTGCCGCTTGCGGCTTTCTTGATCAGGTCAAGAAGACGGTCATCTACAACAAGCCGACCGACCGAACCGAGTGCATCAAAGCGCTCGCCGACATAGAGCGCAGGCTTGAAGAGATCAGGGCCGTGCGGCTCGTTGACCGCAGCGAGACGCTGCGCGCCAACATCGACAAGCTCTCGCAACGCTACCCGAACGCCTCTTACTCTGACGAACACGCTCAGGCGCGTCTCGACAAGACGGGCTAAGTCGTGGCGGCAGCGGTCGACGAACTGGCTGAGCTGCAGCTCGAACTCGAACTCAGCAAGCTAGAGAGTGAAGAGAGCCTAGTCGACTTTATCAAGCACGGCTGGCGCTGGGTCGACCCTGCCTTCTACGTTGACGGCAAGCATACCGAGATCATCGCCGTGCACCTCGAAGCGATGGTGCGCGGTGAGCTGACGCCAGACGAGGTCTCGAAGATTCTGATCAACATACCGCCGGGCCATCAAAAGAGCCTGACGGTTTGCGTGTTCTGGCCGGCCTGGTGTTGGGGGCCGCTCAACCGACCCGACCTGCGCTTCATGTTCACCTCGTACCGGGGCGAGCTGGCACTTCGAGACGCTGATCGCTCTCGCCAGCTCATCAAGTCGCAATGGTATCAGATGAACTGGGGCAACCGCTTCGAGCTGATCAGATCGCAAGACAGCAAGGGTCGCTTCGGCAACAACAAGGGCGGCTACCGATACAGCACCTCGATCGCGGGCATCATGGGGGAAGGTGGCGACTATGTGATTCTCGACGACCCGCACAACGTCGAGCAGGCTGAATCAGTCGATGTCAGGAAAGAGATGATTCGCAAGCTCGACCTCGCGCTACCGACTCGGGTGCGTAATCCGAAGGGCGGCATCGTCGTCATCATGCAGCGGTTGCACGAGCAAGACTTCAGCGGTCACGTACTGCGCAACGAGCCCGACGAATGGGTTCACCTATGTCTGCCGGCAGAGTACGAGGCCGACCATCCGACGCCGATCAAGACGCCATTGATCAACCCGGCAACGGGTGAGCCCTGGTGCGACTGGCGAACCGAAGACGGCGAGCTGCTCTTTCCTGAGCTATTTGACGGCAACCGAATTCAGAAGCTCAAGGCACCGCTCGGCGTGTATGGTGTCGCCGGCCAGCTACAGCAGCGGCCGACCCCTCGCGAGGGTACGATGTTCAAGCGAGAAGACCTTGAGAACAACGTCATCACGCTCGAAGAGTTCAAGAGGCTCAAGATGCGCAAGTGGTGTCGAGGCTGGGACTTCGCCGCGAGCAAAGACAAGGGCGACTTCACCTCGAACGTAAAGGGTGCGCTTGGGGTTGACAACAATGTATACTTCGTGTTCTGTCAAGAAGTGAGAGAGTCAAGCTCGACTGTCAGGGCGATGTTTAAGCGATTCGTCGAGGCCGATGGCACCGGCGTCATCGCCAGGATACCGCAAGACCCCGGACAGGCCGGTAAAGATCAGGCCGAGCAGTATCTCAAGCTCATGCCAGGCTACCCGGTCAAGGCCGTGCGGCCTACTGGTGACAAAGAGACAAGAGCCGAGCCGCTCTCTTCAGGCGTGCAAGTGGGCACCGTGAAGTTCGTGCTCGGCGATTGGAACGACACAATGTTCGAACGGCTGGCCGGCTTTCCCGCTCCCGGCTCGCCTGACGAAAGGGTGTACGCCGCGCCG
>Ga0164320_10000273_pt1 | contig 16042 bp, 14 predicted proteins | sample GuaBasSediGuay11_FD_113736 | JGI IMG/M metagenome (GOLD analysis project Ga0164320, IMG submission 113736) | Subseafloor sediment microbial communities from Guaymas Basin, Gulf of California, Mexico - Guay11, Core 4567-28, 0-3 cm | ecosystem: Environmental > Aquatic > Marine > Hydrothermal...
ACAATGAAATACGTATGCGAAAATATCATTGAAATAAGAGCATATTTGCTCCAGTCTTATCCATAATTTATAGATTCTGGTTTGCCATTATTTTCTAAAGCTTTGATTAAGAACTTTTTTTTGTGAAAACTTCCCAATGGTCTTGGGAAAAAGATAAATTGTTAAATGAAAAGAGGATAATTAAACTGATAGTCAAAATTCTTACTGGTTTCATCGTATTTTGATTTTTGTAATAATATTTTTAATTAACCCTAATTTTTAGTCAATCAATTTCGGTAAAATACACTTTTTCAGGTGTGTATTTGACAACACCTCTAAAAGTTCCAAACCATATATTGCCTTGGTTATCTTCTATGATTGAAGAAATTCTGTTGCTTGGCAGGCCTGTATCTTTATTGAAATAAGACCAGTTCTTACCATTATATTTTGCGATACCCTTTGCAATAGAAAACCAATGATTCCCTCTACTATCTTCAAGCATTTTGAAAAACCGTTTGCCCGTAAAACCATTACTTTCATTAAATGATTTCCAAGTACTTCCGTCAAATTTATAAATGGTGTTTTCTTTTCCATTAAACCACATGTTCCCACTGTTATCTTCTATAAATACAGACTGCAAGTACAATAATGATTTTGAGATTATATCTTTAGGAACTCCTTCAATATCTGTAAATGCCTTCCATTGTCCATTCTCAAAAATGCTCAAACCCTTATTAGTGCGATCCTGTTTAATTGCAGAGCCAACACCTATAAGACCGATATATTCTTTTGCAGGGACACCTGCTATAGCAAAAATTGTATTACGTGAATCCATTCTTATCATCAAAGTCTCGTTTCCAAGTAATCCATCTTTGGTAGTGAAATGTTGCCAAGTTAACCCATCATATTTGAATACACCATCCTCAGCGCCAATCCAAACATTTCCTTGAGTATCAGATATGATGGAAGCAACCAATTCTGCAGGAGAATTTGACACATTTGAAAATGTTTCCCATGTAATCCCATCATATACAGCTACACCGGTTTTTGTTCCAACCCATATATTTCCTGCTTTGTCACAGTGAAGTGCTGTAACCTTTTTACCTCCTAAATCTTTTTTTGAATATTCAATAACAGCTTCACCATCATAGGAGTATAGTTTGCTAGCTCCAAACCAGATTTTTCCATCAAATCCTTCAATAATGAATTTAGTTGGCGCTATTTTTATTCTTTCGAATATGGTCTCTTTTATTCTGACTAATCCGAGAAAACTACTACCAAACCAAATTGCACCATTATTATCTTCGTAAAAAACAGAAACAGTTGCCAACCTATTGTCAAATTTTTTGTTCCAGGTACCATAAATCATCCAATCCTTTCCATCGAATTTCGTCATCACTTTTTTAAGGTCATCAATAGGAGGATTAAACCATAGATTACCCTTTGAATCTTCGAGTATCTCTGTTATATTATTAGTACTCAATCCGTCATCTTTTGTATAAACTTTCCAATTGCCTTGAGAAAAAGAACTGATGGCAAAAAATAAAGTAATAGTCAAAAAAAACAATTTTTTCATATTTTTCAATTTTATGTTTAATTTTTTTTAGCTTTTTTCCTCTATTACTTATACATAATAATGGACAACGTTATTACTTGGGATCTTCAATAACCTTTATGACTTTATATTTATTTAATTCTTTATCAAATTCAACTTCTAACATTTGGCCTCCTTTGAGATCATTTATTAATGAAATAGGACAAATAGCTCGTATCTTTTTACCATCAGTTTTCTTAAGAACTATATCTTTTTCATAATACAATTTCTTAATCTCGCCACTAAAGGCATCATCTAAAGTAAAACTTACCCCAATAGCATATAATGCCCCACGAGTATAAGTTAAATCTTTAATTCTAATCTTGGCAGAATCGACAAATGCACTCCTTGGATATTTGTCTATATATTTCTCAAATGCTTTAATGGACTCTATAGATATAGTCTTTTTCCAAATTCTATTCTTAACAGAATCGGCATATTTACTATCTGGATATTTGTCTATATATTCCTCATAAGCATTAATGGACTCCATTGCTATTGTGTTTTTCCAAATTCTATTCTTAGCAGAATCGGCATATTTACTATCTGGATATTTGTCTACATATTCCTCATAAGCTTGAACAGAGTTAATTTCCAATGTATTTTTCCATTCCTTTTTGTCTTGTGAACAACTATTTATTAAAAAAATAATTGCTACATATAACATTAGTTTTAAATTTTTCATAATTATATCTCATATATTAGTTATTGTATCTATAATTTATCTTGATTTCTTCAAATGAGTTAATTAAAAAAATCAAGATAAATTTTAGAAAAGCAATATTTAATTAAATCTGTATCCAACCATTATTGATATATTGGAAGCTTTAATATCAGTTGGATCTTCTTTATCATCAGAGATATTTGATAATCCAAAACTATATCTTGCACCAACAAACAAACTTTCAATTACATCAATTGAAAGACCAAAATTTAAACTAAAATCTATAGATTTAGCATCATCTTTGACGTCTTCTGTTCCAGAAACACCATCATAAGTAAATTCCATTTCTGCTTTTGTTAAAAACCCTATTTGAGGGCCAGCTTCAATATAAAATTTTTCGGCAGCTTTATATTTAATCATTAATGGAATATTTACAACACTTGTATTAATCTTAAGTTCAGCACCAGATTCTTCAATTTTTGCTCCTTGTGTTGAAAATAGTATTTCAGGTTGAAAAAATAATAAATCAGAGATTTCAACTTCAACAAATAATCCGATATTAAAACCAGTTTTGGATTTCCAATCCATATCATCTTCAGAAAGATTTGAGAAATTCACTCCAGCTTTTGCTCCAAATGAAGCTTGAGCATTTAGACTTACAATAGTGAAGACTATTATAACAATCGATAAAAATAGTTTTTTCATAATTAATATTTTGGTTAAACAATACGTTCTTAATTTAATACATTTAGCTTTTAATGTTAATTAATTTTTAGTTCTGATATATATTTATTTGTTATTTCTTGAGCACCTAGATAAACTCATGATTGTTAAAATCACAATTTTTAAGATTACAATTTTTTTAAAAAAATAAATATGTTTTAAAGCATATTTTCATATGTTTTAAAACATACTAAACATTATTAGGTTTTACTTATTTAAAAGCTTAATTTAGAGTTACATTTTACTCATTTTAAAAATAACTCTTAAATAAAATAGAGATATCATAGTTTATTAAATAATGTAAGTAAATTATCATTTTTACTGACTGTTAAAGTGCATCTCAAATAATCATGGATGACAGAAAAAACACTTGTTTATGTTGCACTAAAAGAAGTAATTCTCTTTTAAGTGATTTGAGTAATAATGAGTTAAAAATACTTGACAAGAATAGATATGAGATTTCTTATAAGTCTGGAGAAATTATTTGTAAGGAAGGCACTAAACCTTTTGGTCTTATTTGTTTAAATAAGGGAAAGGTAAAAATTGTCAGAAGAGGGATAAATGGCAATAATCAGATTGTAGGATTAAAAAAAGCTGTAGATTTTATAGGTTTTCGGGGTTTAATGGGAGAAAGTTCTTATTTATCTTCAGCCGTTACTTTGGAGGATTCTACTGTATGTGTTATTGAGAAAAAAGATTTTTTCAAAGTAATTGAAAACAATAAATACCTAGCTTTTAAAATCATTAAATTATTTGCAAATAATCTAATTAGAAAGGATAGTCGTTTGGTAAACCTTACACAAAAACATATTAGAGCACGTCTTGCAGAAACTTTGCTTCAAATTCATAATATTTACGGTACTAATACGACTAATGGAAATTTAAATGTTTCATTAAAACGATCAGATTTGGCTTGTATTGCCAATATGACTACCGCGAACGCTATTAGAGTTCTTTCAGCTTTTAATAAAGAAAAATTAGTTGATGTTAGCCATCGACACATTAAAATAAATGACTTTAAAGTATTGAAAGAAATAAGTATTTCCGATCGATAATATGTCTTGTGTTGCCAATAGTATATAATTTAATTGTCTATAACTGACCTAATTAGTTATTCATATTATCTATTTTAAGAGTTACATATTAACGATTTAGAGTATTATATTCTTTTATGAAAGTATTTGGTTAGAGGATAAATATCTTTAGTGTTTTTCCTAATCTGCTTTTAATATGGCTAATTATACAAATAAGGTCTCCTTTATAACACATTTTCAATAAGCTATTGTCAATCAATAAATTACTTCCCAATACAAAAGTTGGCAAATATGTTGCCCAATAATTCGTCTGTTGTGATCTCTCCTGTAATCTCACCAAAATGGTACAATGCTTGTCGAATATCTATAGCAAGCAAATCTCCTGATAAGCCTGAATCCATTCCTTGTTGTACTTTTTGTATTTCTCCCAATGCTTTTAAAAGAGCATCGTAGTGCCTGGAATTGGTTATAATAGTGTCGTTATTTTTTAAAACTCCTGTATTAACAAATTCTAATAGTTTAGTTTTTAGAGCTTCAACACCTTCGGCAGTTTTTGCAGAAAGTAAATCAAGATTTTCAATAGACGATTTCAGATTTACGATTTCAGATTTTGATAATTTATCAACTTTATTGGCAATGATTACCAAATGCTTTTCAGGGAATTTCTTTTGAATTTTAGTAATCTCTTCTAATGAATTCTTATTTTCTGAAGCATCAAACAAATACATAACAACTTGTGATTGCTCTATTTTTTCGAAAGTCTTCTTTATCCCTATTGTTTCTATTACATCTTCAGTATCACGTATTCCAGCAGTATCTATAAACCTAAAACTTATGCCGTCAATAATTAATTCGTCCTCTATGGCATCACGAGTTGTTCCAGCGATCTCACTTACAATGGCTTTTTCTTCATTTAATAAGGCATTTAACAAAGTGGATTTACCTACATTAGGTTTGCCTACAATCGCAACAGGAATTCCTTTTTTAATCACATTACCAATAGCAAAAGATTCAATTAAACGTTTTAACACACCTATTATACGTGAAATTAAATCTTTAAACTGGGCGCGATTTGCAAACTCCACATCTTCTTCGGCAAAATCTAATTCTAATTCTATTAAAGAAGCAAAATTAAGGAGCTCATCACGCAAAGCCTTAATTTGGTTACTAAATCCGCCACGCATTTGTTGCATTGCCACTTGGTGAGAAGCTTCATTTTCGCTAGAAATTAAATCTGCAACAGCTTCTGCCTGACTCAAATCTAATTTTCCATTTAAAAAGGCACGTAAAGTAAATTCTCCTGGATTAGCAGTCCTACAACCATTTAGTAAAAATAATTGGATGATTTCCTGCTGAATATAAAGACTTCCATGGCAAGATATTTCAACTACATTCTCTCCTGTGTAAGAATGAGGGTCTTTAAAAATTGAAACCAACACTTCATCTATTACTCGATCTTTATCAACAATATGGCCAAAATGAATGGTATGTGTTTTTTGATTAGATAATCGTATCCCACTTACCGACTTAAAAAAAGATTGACAAATTGTTAACGCATCTTTTCCAGAAATCCTAATAACAGCAATTGCTCCAACACCTGATGGCGTAGCTAATGCAATAATGTTATCGGTATAGGTCATTACAGTTTATAATTTATGCAAAAGTAGTAAAATTGAATAATGACGACATACACTTAAACCATTTTAAATATGTATTAACAAAAAGTCGCTATACAATTAATAGAATTACTATTATATTTGCAGCAAAATATATTGAAAATGAAAAACATCATGCTTATTTTATCATTACTTTTTTTAGTTAATTCCTGCAATAAATCGGAATCTTTACCACCAAATACTTATGAAATAAACGTTTCAGCTAAAGGTGTTTACAATGGAATGAGAGCCTATATAAAAAATTCAGACGACATTAGAAAAGAATTTATTATCGATACTGCTATTGTAATGAACGAGTCATTTACATTCAGAGGTGAAATTAAAAGTCCTGCTATTCGCTTACTATATATTAATGGTATTAAGAAGAGTCTCCCTTTTGTTTTAGAACCTGGAAGAACTACGATTGAAATTTATAAAGACAGTATTTATTATTCTAAAATCGATGGCACTAAAAACAATGAAGACTATAGCTTATTTAAAAATGAGCTCAAAAATAGAGAGAAAGTCATAAATGAATTAAGACAACAAATTAAAGTAGCAAGAACTAATAATCCAGAATTAGTAGCCGAATTAAGTGCTAAAAACAGAGTAATGACAGATGAATACAAAAACTATTTATATGATTTTATTAAGGAAAATCCTGATTCAGAATTCTCATTACTTCTGCTTGAAACCTCTTTAATTAGATCAATACAAAATATTGACAAACTAAAGGAAAGTTATGCTCTGCTTACAAATGTTATTAAAAAAAATACTGCAAATAAGTTAAAAGGTCAAAAAATACAAACATTTATTCGACAAAAGGAAGCTAAAGCTAATTTAGAAATTGGAAAGGTTGCACCAAACTTTACATCTAAAACTCCAAATGGAGAAGCACTTTCCTTAAATGATATAAAAGGGAAAGTAACTATTATAGAATTTTGGGCAGCTTGGTGTGGTCCTTGCAGAAGAGAGAATCCTAATATAGTTAAAGTATATAATAAATATCACGAAAAAGGTCTGGAAATTATTGGTGTTTCTCTTGATGGAACTGGAAGACAAAAAGACCCAAAAGCAATTTGGCTTAAAGCTATAGAAGACGATAAACTGACCTGGCATCATGTTTCTAGTTTAAAATATTTTAACGATCCTGTTGCTCAATTATATAACATCAATTCTATTCCTGCATCTTTTATTTTGGATGAAGATGGTAAAATTGTAGCAAAAAAATTAAGAGGACAAGCTCTTGAAGATCAAATTGCAAGTATGTTAGATTAGTTGCCTAAAAGTTTTTATTATATTTTTCCAGTTTTTCGCATTACATATAAAAGTAAAATTGGCACAGCAAGAAGCCCAACCATAAGTAAATTTTTTTCAAACAACCAAGGTGCCAAAACTAAAGTAATAACGTAACCTCCAATTGCTCCACCAAAATGTGCATCGTGACCAATATTACCTACTCTGTTTTTCATTCCATAAATTGAGTATAATAAGTAGGCTATTCCAAATAAATAAGCAGGAATTGGTATGGGAATAAAAAACATATATAAATTCATATCTGGATGCAATAAAATTGCAGAATATAATACTCCTGTAACTGCACCACTTGCTCCAACAGCACTATAATGATACTCATTTTTATGAAAATAAAACGAAAGTAAATTCCCAACTAGTAAACTACCAAAATATATAATAGCAAAATTAAATTGCTCTAAACTATTAATAACTACATCTGCAAAAATGTATAAAGTAAACATATTAAAAAAGAGGTGCATCTGATCTACATGCAAAAATCCAGAGCCAATCATTCGTACATGTTCTCCTCTTTTTATGCTGCCAATATTAAACTTATACTTTTCAAAAAATGAAAAATCTTTAAACCCTTTCAAAGAGAATATCACATTAGCTGCTATTATAATTATTGTAATTAAACTTAAATTGCCCATATAGTGTAAACGTTAAAATCAAATATATTATATACTGAAAGCATTCAGTATATTTGCTGTGCAAATCTAAAATTAATTCATGCAATTTCTTGCTTATATTTTTATTTATCCGTTTTTGTGGCTAATTTCTATACTTCCGTTTAGATTGTTTTATATGTTTTCAGATTTAGTTTATATATTGGTATACCATATTGCTGGATATAGAAAAAAAGTAGTGAATGAAAATTTAAAATTAGTCTTTCCTAATAAGTCTTTTAAAGAACTTACAGCTATTAAAAAGAAATTTTACAAACATATGTGCGATATGTTTTTTGAAATGATAAAGTCTATTTCGATAACTAAAAATCAGCTTAATAAACGCTTTATCATTAAGAATCCGGAAGAATTAAAACGATTAGAGGGACTTAATAAAAGTATTATACTAATGTATGGGCATTATGCCAGTTATGAATGGTCTTATGTAATTGAAAATCACTTAACTTATAAAGGCTATGGCATTTATAAGCGCATTAAAAATAGGTATTTTGATAAACTTGCTAAACGTATTAGATCTAAATACAATACTGTACTTATTCATACAAAAGAAGCTATCCATATAATAACTAAAAATGAAGCCGAAGGGATAAAATCTATTATTGGTTTTTTAAGTGATCAATCACCTAAATACGAAAAAGCATATTATTGGTCAAATTTTATGTCTATAAATGTACCTTGCTTTACTGGTGCCGAAATGTTAGCAAAAAAGTTGGATTTATCAGTTGCATATCTAAAAGTGAAGAAACATAAAAGAGGTTATTATGAAGCTGAATTTATCTCTCTTGCTGACAATTCCATAGCATTGAAAGATTACGAAATTACTGACAAATTTACTCAAGCATTAGAAGCACAAATACATGAAGCTCCAGAGTACTATTTATGGACACACAGACGTTGGAAACATAGGAATAAAGTACCAAAAGAGTTTCAATAATTAAATCTTAAAACAGCTATTCATAATGCAATTTATAGCTTACATTTTAATTTATCCTTTTTTATTGTTGATTTCAATACTTCCATTCAGGCTATTATATGTGCTTTCAGATCTTATATATGTATTAATCTATAAAGTTTTTGGATATCGAAAAAAAGTAGTGATTGAGAATTTGAATCTCGTCTTTCCTGAAAAGTCTAAACATGAAATTAATAAAATAACTAAAGCGTTTTACCACCATTTATGCGATTTAATTGTAGAGTCTATTAAATCAATGACCATTTCTGAAACTCAAATAGCAAATCGTATGATTTTAACTAATATTGAAGAAATTCATAGAGCTGAAAAAGCCAATAAAAGCATTGTTCTTATGATGGCTCATTATGGAAATTGGGAGTGGACATTTATCTTACAAAAAGACATGAATCATATAAATTATGCTATATATAAACGTATTGAAAACAAGCATTTTGACCGATTAATAAAACGAATCAGAGCAAAATACAATAGTTATTTAATTACTACAAAAGAAACAATTTCAATCTTAACCCAATCCAAAGAAAAGGGAGAATTAACTATAAATGGTTTTGCTTCAGATCAAACACCTAAGCTAAATAAAGCACACCATTGGAATAATTTTATGGGAATAAAAGTGCCTCTACACACTGGAGCGGAAATGCTTGCTAAAAAATTAGATATGTCAGTAATGTATTTAGGCATCAAAAAAATTAAAAGAGGGTTTTATGAAGCCACACTCACGAATTTGGCAGACAATGCAAGGGATTTTAACAATTATGAAATTACTGATGCATTTTTAAAACTTGTAGAGCAACAAATAAATGAAGCTCCAGAATATTATTTATGGACACATAAACGTTGGAAACATAGAGATAAAGTACCTGAATAATTTAGTAATTAAAGTGTAAACCAATCGTTAATTTTGTTTTTTCTTGGAGTTGTACTAAACGATTTATGTGTAAACTCATTCGTAGATTTGTCATACTCATAATCTCCAGCCCAAGCTACATGGTTTTGTGCTAATGCTTTAATACTCTCACAAACAAAATCAACTTCTTTATTTGTAGTTGTTGGATGAATAGACATACGTATCCAACCTGGTTTTCGTATTAAATCACCAATAGATATTTCTTTAGTTAAGGCATCAGACATCTCATGATTTACATGTAATAAATAATGCCCATAAGTACCAGCACAACTGCAACCGCCACGTGTTTGTATGCCAAAACGATCATTTAATAGTTTCACGCCCAAATTAAAATGTAAATCGTCTATATAAAATGAAATTACACCAAGTCTATCTTGATGTTTAGAAGCCAATATATTAATGTTTTCTATACTTCCTAATTCATTAAAGATAGTTTCTAAAATCTCATGTTCTCTATCTAACATATTCTTTACTCCCATTTGTTCTTTTAGTTTGATTGCTAAAGCTGTTTTAATAGCCTGCAAAAAACCTGGAGTTCCACCATCTTCTCGATCTTCAATATCATCTATATATTTATGTTCTCCCCAAGGGTTTGTCCAACTTACTGTTCCACCTCCAGGACAATCAGGAATCATATTATGGTACAACTTGTTATTAAATATTAACACTCCTGAAGTACCTGGACCTCCAAGAAATTTATGTGGTGAAAAGAAAATAGCATCCAATGCTGCATTTTCATCTTCTGGATGCATATCAATATCAATATAAGGTGCTGCACATGCATAATCAACAAAACATACTCCATCATATTTATGCATTAGCTTTGCTATATCGTGGCAAGGAACTTGTATCCCAGTAACATTAGATCCTCCTGAAATCGAAGCAATTTTAAGTGTATGATTCTTATATTCTTCTAATAAATTTTTAAGATTTTCTAAACTGAATAATCCGTTCTTTCCTGGAGGAATAATTTCAACTTTGGCTATGGTTTCCAACCAAGATGTTTGATTAGAATGATGTTCCATATGAGTGATAAATACAACAGGTTTAATTTCATCTGGAATATTTGTGTATTCTTTTAAATTCTCAGGCATTTTTAATCCCAGTATACGCTGAAATTTATTTACTACACTTGTCATTCCGCTACCTGAAACAATTAAAACATCGTCATCATTGCTATTTACATGTGCTTTAATAATAGCTTTGGCTTTATGGTAAGCCATTGTCATTGCAGTTCCAGATTCGGTAGTTTCGGTATGTGTGTTCGCTACATAAGGTCCAAACTCGTTAAGAATCTTTTCCTCAGTTGGACGATACAGTCGTCCAGAAGCTGTCCAGTCGGTATAAATAATTTTTTGTGTGCCATAAGGTGATTCAAATTCTTGGTTTATACCTACAATATTTTCCCTGAAGGGTTTAAAGTATTGTTCTAATATGGAATCTTTTATATTTTGATTTTTAGTAGTAAACATTTTAAATGGCTTAATTCAAAAGCACTAAATCTTTGCAATTTCTTTTATTTCAGTTATAATCTTATCAGCCAATGTATCAGCTTCAACTTGTGATTTTGCTTCAGTATAAATCCTAATAATGGGTTCTGTATTACTTTTTCGTAAGTGCACCCAATTTTCTGCAAAATCAATCTTTACACCATCAATTGTAGTAATATTTTCGTTATTATATTTGGCTTCCATTGCTATCAAAATAGCATCCACATCTAAATTTGGAGTCAGTTTAATCTTCTTTTTGCCCATAAAGTAACTCGGATAGCTATCTCGAAGTTCGCTTATTTTCATATTTTTTTCAGCCAAAAGACTTAAAAACAGTGCCACGCCAACTAAAGAATCCCTACCATAATGTAATTCTGGATAAATAATTCCACCATTGCCTTCGCCACCAATAACAGCATTATTATTTTTCATAAGCTCTACAACATTAACTTCTCCCACAGCACTGGCTTCATAAGTTTGTCCATGTTTTTCAGTAACATCACGTAAGGCTCTCGATGAGCTCATATTGCTTACTGTACTTCCAGGGGTTTTACTTAACACATAATCTGCACATGCAACTAATGTATATTCTTCGCCAAACATTTCGCCATCTTCGCACACAAATGCTAAACGATCTACATCTGGATCTACCACAATACCAAAATCGGCATTTTCTTTTACCACTAAATTTGATAAATCTGTAAGATGCTCTTTTAAAGGTTCTGGATTGTGTGGAAAATGTCCTGTTGGTTCGCAATACAATTTTACAGCATGAACTCCTAAACGTTCCAATAACAACGGAATTGCAATTCCTCCTGTAGAATTCACACCGTCTACAACCACTCTAAAATTCGCCTTTTTAATAGCATCTTTATTGACCAACGGTAAATCTAAAATTTCATCTATATGCAAATCTATATAAGCTTCATTTTTGGTTATTTCTCCTAAATTGTCAACATCTGCAAATTTCATAGCGTTAGATTCGGCTATTTCTAAAATTTTAGCACCTTCAGCAGCATTTAAAAACTCACCTTTTGCATTCAGTAATTTTAAGGCATTCCATTGCTTCGGATTATGACTCGCTGTGAGAATAATTCCTCCATCTGCATGTTCCATTGGTACAGCAACCTCAACGGTTGGTGTTGTAGATAATCCTAAATCTATAACATGAATTCCCAAACCAACCAACGTTTGCATGACTAAACTCTGTACCATTTCTCCCGAAATTCTGGCATCACGACCAACAACGACCCTATAATTTTCTTTATTGCGTTGTTGTTTTACCCAAACACCATAAGCCGCTGCAAATTTTACAACATCAATTGGTGTAAGGTTATTACCTACTTGACCTCCAATAGTTCCTCTAATTCCAGAAATTGATTTAATGAGTGTCATTCTTAATATATATTTAAGCAAATATACAATTCCAAAATCATAAATCTTAAATCTTAATTTGTAAATTACAGCAATGAATTTTCTTGCTCATATCTATCTTTCTGGAGACAACAAAGCTATTACTATTGGTAATTTTATTGCTGATGGTATTCATGGTAAAAAGTATAAAAAATTTCCTAAAAATATTCAAACTGGAATTATTTTACATAGACACATAGATACGTTTACTGATACTCATAAAACCTTTAGACAGAGTACAAAACGCTTACACAATAAGTATAGTCACTATTCTGGTGTAATTGTAGATATATTTTACGATCATTTTCTAGCTAAAAACTGGAACACTTATAGCGATATACCTTTAGACAAATATATTGAAGATTTTTACGCTACTCTAAAAGATAATTTTGAATTATTACCAGCTCGTGTTCAAAAAATGATGCCTTACATGATAGAAAATAATTGGTTGTTAAGTTACGCATCTATTGATGGTATTTCCAAAGTTTTAGAAGGTATGAACCGAAGAACTCAAAACCGCTCTAAAATGAATCTTGCAATAAATGAGCTAGAAGAATATTATGAAGAATTTGAAACCGAATTTACTTTATTCTTTAAAGAACTTAAAACTTTTTCTGAACTTAAACTAAATGAATTAAATTCAAACTAAATAATTATAATAAATGAAGAAAATCATTTTAATCTTATCCGTTTATGTTGCATTTATTTCTTGCAAAAACAACAATTTAGTAGATGAATCTAAAAGAGGTCTTATTGTCGAACATGCAATGGTTGTTTCTGCTCGTGAAGAAGCCTCTAAAATTGGTTCAGATATTTTGCAAAAAGGCGGCAATGCCTTTGATGCTATGGCAGCGACTCAATTAGCTTTAGCAGTAGCATATCCTTACGCAGGAAATATTGGTGGTGGTGGTTTTATGGTGTATAGAAAAGCAAATGGCGAGATTGGGTCACTCGATTATAGAGAAAAAGCACCATTGGCAGCTACTAAAGATATGTATCTGGATGCTGCAGGTAATGTTATCCCAGATAAAAGCACTTTAGGAGCCATGGCAGTTGGTGTTCCAGGATCTGTTGCTGGTGTGTTTGCTGTCCATGAAAAGTTTGGAAGTCTTCCTATTGAAGACATCATAAAACCTGTAATCGATTTAGCCAAAAAAGGCATTCTGGTTACCAAAAAACAAGAAGAAAGGATTAAAAAATATCAACCATTGTTTCCAAAAGCCAATAAGGATTCTATTGTTTTTGATAAAGTTTGGAAGGAAAATGATACCATTAAATATCCTGCTCTTGCTGAAACGTTAACACGAATTATGAAACATGGCAGTGATGAATTCTACAAAGGTGAAACTGCAAAACGATTGGTGAAGTTTATACAAGATAATGGAGGCATTATAACCGAAGAAGATTTAGAAAAGTATGAAGTTAAATGGCGTACACCTGTAACTTTTGAGTATGATGATTTAAAAATTATTTCTATGTCTCCGCCTTCAAGTGGTGGCATTTGTTTAGCACAAATTATGGAAATGATAGAGCCCTACGATTTAGATGAATTTGGTCATAACTCGGTTAAAGCAATTCAGGTAATTGTTGAAGCTGAACGACGTGCTTATGCAGATAGAAGCTATTATCTTGGCGATCCAGATTTTGTTACTATTCCCGGCGAAACTCTAATTAGCAATGAATATTTAGAAGATAGAATGGCTTCATTTTCTTTTGAAAAAGCGACACTTTCGGCTGAAATTTCGCATGGAAATGTTCAGGTGGTTGAAAGTAATGAAACCACACACTACTCCATTGTGGATCAATTTGGTAATTCCGTTTCTGTAACTACAACTTTAAATGGTGCTTATGGTTCTAAACTATACTGTTCCGATTTAGGTTTCTTTTTAAATAATGAAATGGACGATTTTAGCAGTAAGCCTGGAGTCCCGAATATGTTTGGACTAATTGGTGCAGAAGCTAATAGTATTGCTCCCGAGAAACGTATGTTAAGTTCTATGACACCAACAATTGTTGAAAAAAGCGGAGAATTACTAATGAGCGTTGGTACTCCAGGAGGTTCAACTATTATAACTGCTGTGTTACAAACTATTTTAAATGTTCATGAATATAACATGACCATGCAACAAGCTGTAAATGCTCCTCGCTTTCATCATCAATGGTTACCAGATGTTGTGTTTTTTGAACCCAATTCATTTTCTAAAAATATAATTGAAAAACTAGAAAATTTAGGCTATTCTACCAATGAAGAGCGTTCACCTGTAATTGGCAAAGTAGATGGCATTCTGATTTTAGAAAACGGAAAACTTGAAGGTGGAGCAGATAGACGTGGCGATGATACTGCTATTGGTTTCTAATTTAATATTCCACAGACATTGTTATATTAGCCTATTGAATATTTTTTTAACTCATGAAATATAAAAAAACACTTAAAATAATTGCTGGATTAGTAGTATTTATTACGCTACCTAGTTTATTGTTTTTTGGTTATTTATATTTTAAGTACGACGAAGATTTACCACAAGGAGAACAAGGTGTTGAAGCTGAAGTTCTAGCTGTTAAAATGTTAGATGCTTTAGATTTTACTGCTTACAAAAAAACCAACTATATAGAATGGACGTTTAGAAATAAACACCATTATAAATGGGAAAAAGATAAAAATATATGTGCCGTTTATTGGGAAGATTACAAAGTGGTTTTACACCTTAATAATCCCGAAAACAGCAAAGTCTATGTTCATAATTTTTCTGTAAAAGGTGAGATTGAACAAGAATTGCTTCAAGAAGCAATTGATTATTTTAATAACGATTCCTTTTGGTTAGTTGCTCCTTACAAGATTTACGACCCTGGAACCGAAAGACGACTAGTAACACTAGAAAATGGCGATAAAGGTTTATTAGTAACTTACACTACAGGTGGTTCTACTCCAGGCGATTCTTACTTATGGATACTTGATAATAATGGTAAACCAAAAAGCTTTAAAATGTGGACGTCTTTATTACCATTACAAGGTGTTGAAGCTTCCTGGAGCGATTGGATAACTACCAAAAGTGGTGCTCAACTCCCAGCTTTTCATAAATTGTTATTTTTTGGACTGGAAATGGGAGAAGTAAAAGGGACAGAATAAATCATAATCGTTAACAAGTTTAACAAAACTCTAAACTAACTTCTCTTCATTTTTAGATGCAAAAATTGTACTTTTGCAACTTTGCTGTTTTATGACCAATCACCAAGAATATATTGAGGTTCAAGGAGCCAGAGTTCACAACCTAAAAAACATAGATGTTTCCATTCCTAGAGAAAAACTAGTTGTTATTACTGGGCTTTCTGGTAGTGGTAAATCGTCTTTGGCTTTCGATACCATTTATGCCGAAGGACAACGTCGTTATATTGAAACATTTTCAGCGTATGCAAGACAATTTTTAGGTGGTTTAGAACGTCCTGATGTAGATAAAATTGATGGCCTATCTCCTGTTATTGCCATAGAGCAAAAAACAACAAGTAAATCGCCTCGTTCTACTGTTGGTACCATTACCGAAATCTATGATTTTCTACGTCTCTTTTTTGCGCGTGCAAGTGATGCTTTTAGTTACAATACTGGCAAAAAAATGGTGAGCTACAATGATGA
>Ga0164320_10000274_pt1 | contig 16037 bp, 15 predicted proteins | sample GuaBasSediGuay11_FD_113736 | JGI IMG/M metagenome (GOLD analysis project Ga0164320, IMG submission 113736) | Subseafloor sediment microbial communities from Guaymas Basin, Gulf of California, Mexico - Guay11, Core 4567-28, 0-3 cm | ecosystem: Environmental > Aquatic > Marine > Hydrothermal...
CCTGGCGCCGCGCAAGATGCGTTTCGGCGTATCCGAGGGCATGGTGCTGGCGGCCGGTTCGGGCGAGACCGAACTGTACATCCTGAATCCGGATTCGGGCGCCAAACCGGGTATGCGAGTCAGATAGTTGCGCCTTTGCCTGTTCGCAGCCTGGATCTTACTGGCGTCGGCCTTCGCGGCCCCCGCGCGGGCACTCGATTCCAAAGAGATATACCAGCTCAATCAAGATCGCGTATTCCAGGTGCGCGTGCTCAACCGCGAAACCGGCAAGAAATCGAGCATCGGCTCGGGATTCATAGTCGGAGACGGCAGCCGGCTCGCGACCAACTACCACGTCATCAGCCAGGTCATTCTCGAACCCGAGGTTTTTTACATTTCCTTCATCGGCAGCGACGGACAGGAGGGCGCGTTAAAACTGCTGGGGCTGGACGTCGCCCACGATCTCGCCCTGCTGGGCGCCGAGCATAGCCTTGGCGAAGCCATCGAGATGAGTCCGCTACCGCCGCGCGGCGCGCCGATTTTCGCGATGGGCAATCCCCTCGATCTCGGCCTCAGCATCTCGGTCGGCACCAACGGCGGCATTCTCAATCAGACCGACGACAGCCGCATCCTGTTTTCGGGCAGTCTCAATCCCGGCATGAGCGGCGGTCCGACCTTCAATGCGAGCGGCGAAGCGATCGGCATCAACGTCGCCACCGCGCGCAACGATATAAGCTTTATCGTACCTTCGCGGTTTCTGAGCGCCCTGATCGAAAAATCGTCCAGCGACGGCTATGGCGCCGAGACCGATCTCAAGGCCGAGGTGGCGCGCCAGGTGCTGGCCTATGAAAGCCGTTACATAGAACAGTTGCTGGAGAGTGACTGGCCCAACCTGGACCTGCGTCAATTTAAACTACCCGGTGTTATTTCACCGACCGTGCGCTGCTGGGACAATAGCGCCAAGCTCAGTGCCGTGGCGCTCTACAAGCGCTACCAGATTCGCTGCACCAACCAGAATCATGTCTACCTCGACGAAGCCAACAGCTCCGTCGGCAGGCTGCTCTACGAATACTACTGGCTCGAATCCGAAGACCTCAACGCGATTCAGTTCTACAACCTGTATGAGAGCCTGAACAAGGACCAGGTCGATGCAAAACTGGATCGTGACATGGTCAGCAACTTCAACTGCGAGACCTGGTTCGTGGAGGTTTCGTCACAGCAGATGAAAAGCAACCTGTGCCGGCGCGAGTACGTCGAATACCAGGGAATGAGCGATGTCCTGTTCACCGCGGCGCTCACCGGCCACGAAGACAGGGGCTTTTTCATCACCCTGATCCTGACCGGGGTCGATTACCACGCCACCCTGCCGTTGATTCGAAAATTCCTGGAGAACACCGAATGGACTCCCTGATACTCGAAATCAGCACGCGCGGACTGCACCGTTACGAACCGATCGATGATGAGGTCACGACGTTGGGGCGCGCACTGGACAACGATATTATCCTCTCCGATCCGACCGTGGCACCGCATCACCTGAAGATTATTCGCCACCAGGACGGCAGGCTCGAATTGATCAACCTGGCGGTGGTCAACCCGACACGGGTCGGAACCCGGCCGATCGATACACGCGAGCTCACGCGACTGCCGGTGGACATCGAAGTCGGGCGCGTGCAGCCGCAGCTGCTGGCGCGCGATAACCCGGTTGCGGAGACCCGGCCACTCGCCGGAAACGGCCGTCGCGGACACCTCTTCGGGCACCCCTACTGGGCGATACTGCTGGCGCTGACCTGCATCTGCGTCGACGCGCTCGATTTCTATCTGAATTCGTATAACAGTTTCAAATGGAGCGACCTGCTCAAGTACCTACTGCGCGAGACGGTGCTCACCATCGGCGCCTTCGTGCTGGCGTTGTCGATACTCGAAAGATTGCTGGTAAACCGCTGGGAAATGAAACAAATGCTGACCTCGGTGAGCCTGGTCTACCTGATGTTCGCGGGCGCGTCCGTTATAGTCGTTGGTCTCGACTACCTGTTGTCGGCGAGCTGGCCGAGCACGCTGTTTCACTTCGGCTGGTACCTGGCGATCATCCCCGCGGCGATCGCAATCTACCTGATTCACATTTCCCATATAAAGCGCGAGCGCAGTATCGTTCTCGCCCTGCTGATCGCAAGCCCGATCGCGGTGCCTTCGATACTGCAAAGTCCCGAGTTGCAGGCATTGCTCGACAATTTCAGCTCCTCGGCCAGCTACCACAATCGCCTGAGCCATCTCAACTGGCACCTGCACGACAGCGTCAGCATCGACCGCTTCATCGAGCAGGCGAAAGAATTGGAGCCGGGTGAAATCGCGGACTGATTCATTATCTGAAACGCAGTTAATCTATTAGGAGTTTTAATAAAGACCCCAGGTAAATTCGGTGCTTTTCAACGGGGTCAGGCCTTATAATCCCGTCATGCCAGAATACCTGTTACTTTTGATCGGCACCGTGTTCGTCAACAACATCGTGTTGGTGAAGTTCCTCGGGCTATGTCCGTTTATGGGCGTTTCACGCAAGATCGAAACGGCCATCGGCATGAGTGCCGCAACCACCTTCGTACTCACCCTGTCGGCGGTGCTGAGCTACCTGATCAATAGCTGGATCCTGGCGCCGCTGGATCTCGAATACCTGCGCACCATCGCCTTCATCATCGCCATAGCCGCGGTCGTCAATTTCACCGAAATGGTGGTGCATAAGACCAGCCCGTTGCTGTACAACGTACTCGGCATCTTCCTGCCGCTGATCACCACCAACTGCGCGGTACTGGGTGTCGCGCTGATAAATGTCCAGGAGCAGAACAGCTTTTTCGAGTCGGTGATTTACGGATTTGGCGCGGCGCTCGGTTTTTCGCTGGTGCTGATTCTGTTCGCCGCAATGCGCGAACGCATCAACGTGGCTGACGTGCCGGCCCCGCTCAAGGGTTCGGCCATCGGCCTGATCACGGCGGGACTGATGTCGCTGGCCTTCATGGGCCTCGGTGGGCTGGTCAAGGTCTGATACGTGATTCTGGCAATCGTCACCATCAGCCTGATGGCTGGATTATTCGGCCTGGTACTCGGTTACGCCGCGATACGATTTAAGGTCGAAGGCAACCCTGTCGTCGACCAGATCGACGCCCTGCTGCCACAGACCCAGTGCGCGCAATGCACCTTTCCCGGTTGCCGGCCCTACGCCGAGGCTATCGCCAATGGCGAGGCGCCGATCAATCAATGCCCGCCCGGCGGCCAGGCCACCATCGTCGCACTCGCCGACCTGCTCGACACCGAGGTGCTGGAACTCAATGCCGAGTACGGCGAACACCTGGACGTGCCGCTGGTCGCGGTAATCGACGAGCAAACCTGCATCGGCTGCACGCTTTGCATCCAGGCCTGTCCGGTCGACGCCATACTGGGCTCCGCCAAACACATGCACACGGTCATTGCCGATGAATGCACCGGCTGCAAGCTGTGCCTGCCGCCGTGCCCGATCGATTGCATCGACATGGTGCCGACACGGCAGAGCATAGACGACTGGAAATGGACAGTGCCGCCACGGCAAATGGAGCTGACTGGCGATGCCTAGCCCGCATATCTCACCGATTTCCTACTGCGGGCGCGCCACAGCGTCTTTGCGACGCCCTCGCGACGTAAAACGGTGAGATATGCGGACTAAGCTGCACCAGTTTCATGGCGGCCTGCACCTGCAAGGTCACAAGGCTGAGTCGCTGAGCCGGGATTTGCAGCAGGCGAGCCTGCCAGAGCGACTGTACCTGCCGCTGAGGCAACACATCGGCGAGCACAACAAACCGCTGGTCGATGTCGGTAACCGGGTTTTGAAAGGCCACGCCATTTCCGCCAGCACATCGTTGATCCGCGCGGCCGTACACGCTCCGACGTCGGGCACAGTAGCGGCGATCGGCGACTACCCGGTCGCTCATCCATCGGGTCAGACGGATACCTGTATCGTCATCGACGTCGATGGCGAGGACGAAGCCGCAACCCCGTTCATACCTGATTTGCAACAGCTGGATGCGCGCGAAAAAATCGAACTGATATGCCGTGCGGGCATCGTCGGGCTCGGCGGCGCGGCCTTTCCGTCCTCGCCAAAATTGTCGCGCGGCAAGGTGCAAGGTATCGATACGCTGATCATCAATGGCGTCGAATGTGAACCCTACATCACCTGCGACGACATGTTGATGCGGCACTATTCGGCCGAGATCCTGCGTGGTGTCGGTTACCTGCAGCGCATTCTGAATCCTAAAGTCACGTTGATCGGCATCGAAGACAACAAGCCCGAAGCAATCGCGGCAATGACCCGCGCGCTCGCACATGCGCAGCTTGCCGCGGCCGAGATCGTACCGATCCCGACGATCTATCCCTCGGGCGGTGAAAAGCAGTTGATACAGATCCTGACCGGCAGGGAAGTCCCGCTCGGCCAGCTGGCTTTCGATATCGGCCTGTTCTGCCAGAACGTGGGCACTTGCGTCGCGATCGCGCGCGCACTGGAACAGGACCAGCCGCTGATATCGCGCGTGGTCACGATCACCGGCGACAATATCCGTGAGCCGGGCAACTGGGAGGTGCGCCTCGGCACTCCGGTGCGCCACCTGGTCGAACTCGCCGGCGGTTACCTGCATGGCGACAGCAGCCACCTGGTGATGGGCGGGCCGATGATGGGTTTCTCACTGCAGGGAGACCAGGTCCCTATCGTCAAGGCGAGCAACTGCATCATGGTGATGCGCGAGCAAACCATGGCGCACAGCCTGGGCTATCACGACGAATGTATTCGCTGCAGCAAGTGTACCGAAGTCTGTCCCGCGCAGTTGCTGCCCCAGCAACTCTACTGGCACGCGCGCGCCGGGGCCTTCGAGCGCGCCCATGAATATCACCTGTTCGACTGTATCGAATGCGGTTGCTGCTCGGCGGTATGCCCGAGCGGCATCCCGCTGGTGCAGTATTATCGTGCCGCCAAGAGTGAAATTCGCGCGGCGCAGAAAGCGCTGATCAAATCGGACCGCGCCAGGCTGCGCTTCGAGTTTCGCGAACGACGACTACTGCTGAAGAAACAGCAGGAAGAAGAACGCCGCCGGCTGAAACGCGAGGCGCTGCAGAAGAAGAAAGTCCAGGCCGGTGGCGAAATTCCCATCGCGGATCCGGTACAGGCCGCCCTCGAACGCGTCAAGGCGCGCAAGCTGGCCCAGCAGGAAGATTCGCAATGACCAACGTCATCGTCTCGTCACCCTACCTCGCACCGGGGAATTCACTCAAACGCCTTATGACCCAGGTCATCATCGCGCTGATACCGGGTACAGTCGCCTACGCCTGGTATTTTGGCCCCGGGGTTCTCATCAACATCACGCTCGCGGTCCTGTTTGCGCTGATGTTCGAGGCCATCGCCCTGAAATTGCGCGCCAGACCGGTCATGCCGCATCTGACCGACCTCAGCGCGGTCGTGGCGGCCTGGTTGTTTGCACTGTGCCTGCCGATGCACTCGCCCTGGTGGCTGGTGCTGGTCGGCATCGGCTTCACCATGATCGCCGGCAAACACGTCTACGGCGGCCTTGGATTCAACCCGTTCAACCCGGCGATGGTCGGCTACGTGGTGTTGCTGATCTCGTTTCCCCGCGAAATGACGACCTGGTACCTGCCCGGCTCGGTCAGCGGCGCAACCCTGACGCTCGGCGACGCGCTCGCCTACAGCTTCGGCGGCGCGGATATTCACCAATGGGATGCGCTCAGTTCCGCAACGCCACTTGACCAGATCAAGACCGGTGTCGGCCAGCACATCGCCATCAGTGAAATCCGCCTGTCACCGGTGTTCGGCAACTATGGCGGCAAGGGCTGGGAATGGGTAAGCCTGGGCTGGTTCGTCGGCGGCCTGTGGTTACTGGGAACGCGCACGATACGCTGGCACATCCCCGTCGCCCTGCTTGGCGGAGTGCTCGCGATGGCGCTGATCTTTTACCTGGTCGATATCGAGAGATACGCCTCGCCCCTGTTTCACCTGCTCTCGGGCGCGGTCGTCATCGGCGCATTTTTCATCGCCACCGATCCGGTTACCGCGGCGACTACGGACCGCGGGCGAATCGTTTACGGCTTACTGATCGGTTTTCTCATTTACGTCATTCGAGTCTGGGGCGGATACCCTGACGCTATCGCATTCGCGGTATTGCTGGCGAACATGTGCGTCCCCTTCATCGACTATTACACGCAACCACGCATCTACGGCGAAAAATGATACTCATCAATCGGCGCCAGATACTCATTTCCGGGGTCTTCCTGTGGTTGTTCGCGGTCGGCGGTACGACCCTGGTTGCGCTCACCGAGTACAGCACCAGCGCGGCCATTGCCGAGAATGAACGCCAGCTGCTGTTACGCAATCTCTATGCGCTGTTACCGCGCGACAGTCTCGACAACGACATTGCCGCCGACACCGTCGAGCTGCCGGCGGCACCGCTGCTGGGTACCGATGGCGCTTCCACCGCCTACCGTGCGAGACTCGCCGGCGAACCCGTGGCGGTCGTTTTCAACAGCATTGCGCGCAACGGTTACAACGGCAAGATTCACCTGTTGGTCGGTGTCTATGTCGATGGTAGGCTGGCCGGGGTGCGCGTCCTCAAGCATGCTGAAACCCCGGGTCTCGGAGACGCAGTGGAAATCCGTAAATCCCCGTGGATCAAGAGCTTCGACGGCAGGTCGCTGGGCAATCCCGACACCGACGGCTGGCGTGTAAAACGCGACGGCGGCGAGTTCGACCAGTTCACCGGCGCCACCATCACCCCGCGCGCGGTGGTTGGCGCGGTACACAACACCCTGCTTTACTATCGGCACAACGCTGATATGATTTTTGACTGAAAGGCATGACATGACGACGCAGCGCGAAATTACTCACAACGGACTCTGGAACAACAATGTTGCGCTGGTGCAATTGCTGGGCCTGTGTCCGTTGCTGGCCGTCACCAGCACCGTCATTAACGGGCTTGGCCTCGGTATCGCCACGCTAATCACGCTGGTGTTGTCCAACTCGATCGTCTCGCTGATCAGGGGATTCGTGCGCAGCGAAGTGCGTTTGCCGGTGTTCGTACTCATCATCGCATCGGTAGTGACCATCGTCGAACTGACCATGAAAGCCCTGTTCTACGATCTTTACCTCGTGCTCGGCATTTTTATTCCGCTCATCGTCACCAACTGCGCCATCATCGGTCGTGCCGAGGGATTCGCGTCGCGCAACCCGGTCGGGCCGGCCGCGCTCGACGGATTGATGATGGGTCTCGGCTTCCTGCTCGTGCTGCTGGTACTGGGCGGGCTGCGCGAAATCATCGGTTTCGGCACCCTCCTCGCCCATGCCGAGCTGATGTTCGGCGAAGGCGCCAAATCGCTAATGATCGAAATCAACCCGGACTATCCCGGTTTCCTGCTCGCGGTTTTACCGCCAGGCGCCTTTTTCGGGCTGGCGCTGTTAATCATCGCCAAGAACTGGTTCGAACTTCGCCGACCGTTGCCACAGCAGCAACCGCTTGAAGCGGCAGCGGACAGTGCATGAACCGCGAAAAGCGCCAGCTAATATTTTCGCGCCTGCGTGAACACACCGCCGAGCCGCGCTCCGATCTCGAATTCCAGTCCAATTTCGAATTACTGATTTCGGTGCTGCTGTCAGCACAGGCAACCGACATCAGCGTCAACAAGGCGACGGCCAGGCTCTACCCGGTCGCCAACACCCCGGACAAGATGCTGGCGCTCGGTGAAGACGGCGTCAGGGAACACATCAAGACGATCGGTCTGTTCAACGCCAAGGCCAAAAATGTCATCGCCACCTGCAAGATTCTGATCGAGCAGCACGGCTCGCAGATACCCGATGATCGGGTAGCCCTGGAAGCCCTGCCGGGCGTCGGTCGTAAAACCGCCAACGTAATTTTGAACATCGCCTTCGGCCACCCGACGATCGCCGTCGATACGCATATTTTCAGGGTTTCCAATCGCACCGGCATCGCACCCGGCAAGGACGTGCTCGTGGTCGAAAAGCGTTTGCTCAAATTCGTTCCCGACGAATTCAAACTCCACGCCCACCACTGGTTGATCCTGCACGGTCGCTATACCTGCATCGCGCGCAAACCGCGTTGCGGCAGCTGCATCATCGAAGACCTGTGCGAATTCAAACAGAAAAATATCGATTAGGGCAGGCGTATGTTTCAGTCACGCGATGAAGTGCGCCAGGTATACCAGCGGGTCTGGCAAAAAATGCAGGCGCAACAACTACTCGAGCCGATGGAAGCATTGATCGCTGAAGTCATCGAAATTCACCCCGAATATTATGCCCTGTTCGAGAATAGCGAGGCTATCGAGCAACGCGAATTTACGCCCGAGCAAGGCCAGACCAATCCCTTCCTGCACATGGGCATGCATATCGCATTGCGCGAACAGGCGACTTCCGACCGGCCAGCGGGCGTGCAGCCACTCTATCAAAAGCTGTCTGCGAACATGGGCCGGCACGGAGCCGAACACGCGATGATGGAATGCCTCGGCGAAGCCCTGTGGAGCGCGCAACGTAACGGGCAGGAGCCGGACATGGGCGCTTACCTCGACTGCCTGAAAAAGTTGTAGCGGCGGATTTACCTGACGCTGATTCGCCTATAAGCTAGTCGTCTTGTAAGTCCGTAAGCAAGTTACTCCAGCCATTCGATTAATGGATGAACGTGAATACCGAAACACAACTCAATGTAGGCGAAGCGACCATTAAGTTGCTTGAACAGTATGGTGTCGATACCGTCTTCGGTATCCCCGGCGTGCACACGCTGGAATTCTGCCGGGGCCTGAACAAAAGCTCGATACACCACGTACAGGCGCGCAACGAACAAGGCGCCGGCTTCATGGCCGACGGCTATGCGCGCGCCTCGGGTAAACCCGGCGTCGCCCTGGTCATTTCAGGGCCTGGCGTCACCAACGCGCTCACCGCGGTCGGCCAGGCCTATGCCGACAGTATTCCGATGCTAATGCTGTCCGCCGATGCCGCGAGTCACACGCTTGGCAAGGGGCTGGGCTGTCTGCATGAAGTCCCGAGCCTGACAGGTACGACCGCGCCACTGACGGCTTTTTCCGCAACAGCAATGAACGCGGAAGACGTTCCGCTGCTGTTGGCTCGTGCGTTTGCAGTGTTTAGCAGCGAGCGCCCGCGCCCGGTTCACATTGCGATTCCAACCGACGTTCTGGAAATGCCGGTAGAAGCTGACTGGGAAGTAGCCGAATTGCCGAGACGCCCGACGCCAACAGTTAAAAAAATCGAACGCGCCTGCGAGTTGCTGCACAACGCGCGCCAACCGATGATCTGCGTCGGCGGCGGTGCATGCCTTGCGGGCGACGCGATTACCGAAATCGCGGAAAAACTCGGCGCCGCCGTAATTGGCAGCATCAACGGCAAGGGCATCGTCCCTGATACCCACCCGTTGTCGCTGAGCGCGGGCACGGTGCGCAGGGAAGTTCAACAGTACCTGCAACAGGCCGATGTCGTGCTTGCGGTCGGCACTGAGCTGTCCGAAGTCGACAGCTTCGAGGAAACACTGAAGATCCCCGGCAAGATTATTCGCATCGATATCGACACTCGCAAAATGAACGATATCTACCCGTCCGAAGTCGCCATCATCGGTGGTGCCAGGGCCAGTTGCAAGGCCATCTCAAATCAGCTCGGCGAGGTGACCGCGCGCACCGAAACGGTTGCCGAAGTGGCTCAGTTACGACGCGAATTTCGGACCCGGCTGGACGCCAGCCAGGCGCGCCATTGCAAGGTGCTCGATGTCTTACGCGAGGCGCTGCCGGACGAAACCATCGTCATGGCGGATGTTTGCCAACTGGTATACACCGGCGCTTTTGCCTTCGATGTCAGCCAACCGCGACTATGGAATTACCCGGGTGGATATTGCACGCTGGGCAGCGGCCTGCCCGATGCTATCGGAGCCAAACTGGCACGCCCCGATACACCGGTGGTCACTTTCGCCGGCGACGGAGGCTTCATGTTTACCGTGCAGGAACTGGTAACGGGCGCCGAACTCGGCCTGGCGCTGCCCATCATCCTGTGGAATAACGAGGGTTTGAAGCAGATCCAGGACGACATGAAACTGCGCGAAATCGAACTGGTCGGCGTCACCGGCATCAACCCCGACTTTATCGCGCTGGCGCAAGCCTGCGGTTGCTACGCCCTTAGAATTGACAGCGCCGACGGACTTGTCGAAGCCATAAACACCGCATTTGCCGCCGATCGCCCGACCCTGATCGAGGTCAGGGAACAGGATCCGTGGCTGAACTGAGTATCGAGCATTGATAATTCCCATGGACAACTGCCAGGCCGCGACATGAAACCCGCGGCGCGGCAAACTGTCCATCGCCTGGCGGCGACGTCGCTCGCGGGCCTGATCGTGGGATTGATCGCCGCCTTCGCGACGGTGGGCTTCGTCGAGCTGGTTCAATACCTGAACGATCTTCTCTTTATTTCGGCTTCCAGTCGCGCGTCTTTATCAAGCGTCCAGCTCTGGTTGATCACCATCGCGACACTGACTATCGGTGGCCTGATCGTCGGCCTGATCATGCAATTCGGCGTTTCGCAAAAGCCCTCGCTCGGTCCGCCTGACACGATCTTCGCGTTACAGCTGCACGAGCGCCTGCCGACCCCGAAGGCGGGGTTGTCGTCGACGCTGGCCTCGATTCTGTCGCTGGGCTGCGGCGCCTCGGTCGGACAATATGGACCATTGGTCTACCTCGGCACCCTGGTAGGCCAGCTCAGCAATCGCCTGCCGCTGGGTTTACCCTATATGCGCAGCATGACCATTGCCTGCGGGGTCGCCGCAGCCATTTCGACCGCCTTCAACGCACCCATTGCGGCCTTGATCTTTACCCACGAAGTGATCTTGCGGCATTACTCGCTACGCATGTTTACCGCGGTCACCGTGGCCAGCGCCTGTGGCTACTTCGTCGCCAACGTGGTGTTCGGGCATGCGCCCGTTTTCCTGGTCGAAACCGACGGCAGTTTTCGCGCGATCGAATTTCTGTTGTTCGCGATCGAGGGCGTTGCCTGCGGAATCCTCGCGGTGTTGTTGATGAAATCGTTGCAGTACACCGCAAAGCTGTCGCAGCGCCTGGCAATCCCCTTCGCAATGACACCGATGATCGCCGGATTCGTGGTTTCGCTAATTGCAATACAGGTCCCCGAAGTGCTGGGCGCAGGCCAGGATGTGTTCCGCGAGGTCATAGTCGGCAACAGCTACAGCGCCGAAGCATTGCTGCTGATCCTGATCACAAAACTGCTGGTGACAATAATCTGTATCGGCTTCGGATTTGCCGGGGGCGTTATCTTTCCATCCATGCTAATCGGTGTTTTATTCGGCGCGCTGTTTGCGTTGCTGGTGCCCGAACAGTTGCTCGATAGTTATTCCGGCGTCTTCGACTACGCCATCTGCGGCATGGTCGCGATGATGAGTCCGGTCATCGGTGCGCCCATGACCGCACTGCTGCTGGTATTCGAATTGACACGCAATTATGAAATCACGATTGCCGCGATGGTGGCTATCGTTTTTGCCAACCTCGTCGCCTCCAACTGGTATGGACGCTCACTCTACGATCAGCTACTGTCAGACCGTGGCATCGATCTTTCGAAGGGGCGTGAGCAGGCCTTCCTGATGCACCACAAGGTGTCTGAACATTTGACAGCGGCGCTACCGGTGGTGAACCAAAGCGCTGATATGAACGAATTACACCGGCAGATGTCAGCGCAGCAAACGGTATCGGTAGTCATCGTCGACGACGAGCAACGCTACCTCGGTATCCTGTTGCAACAGCAGCTGCTCGAGCTGGACGAAGATACCAGCATCGCGACAATTGAATTCCAGGCGCTACCGAGTTTCAACGAACACACCAGTATCTGGGAGGCGATGCAGATCATGCGCGATTACATGGGTGAAGCGATCGCGGTAGTCGATTCCGCCAACGGCCGCTACCTGGGTTCGATACCGGAATCGGTCGTTATAAGCGCCTACCTCGACGCAACCGCTGAATTACGCCGTGAAGAGCATGAGATATAAAGGTTAATCTATGGAACTCTATCAACTGATAATAAACCAGGCCGCCAATGCACTCGACGAAGACGTTGGCAGCGGCGATATCAGCGCGGCGTTGATCGATGCCGGCAGCTGGCTCGAAACCGAGTTACTGGTGCGTGAAGACGCCGTGCTGTGCGGCTGCCAGTGGTTCGACGAAGTGTTCCGTCAATGTGACGAAAGGATCACGATCGAGTGGCGGGCGGGCGATGGTGACCCTGTCGCAGCCAACACGGTCGTGTGCGAGGTTGCCGGTCCCGCGCGCGGCCTGCTGAGCGCGGAACGCAGCGCTCTCAATTTCCTGCAGACGCTATCGGGCACGGCAACGCTGACGCGCAGCTACGCCGATCGAATCAGGCACACCGACTGCCGCATTCTTGATACCCGTAAAACTATCCCGCAACTGCGCGTCGCGCAGAAGTACGCCGTGCTCTGCGGCGGCGGCAGCAATCATCGTATCGGCCTGTTCGACGCCTACCTGATCAAGGAAAATCATCTCGCCGCCAGCGGCGGAATCGGTGATACGGTCGCCCGTGCGCGCGAGTTGCATGCCGACAAATTTCTCGAGGTTGAAGTGGAAACCCTGGAACAACTGCAACAGGCTGTCGTGGTCGGAGTCGATCGCGCCCTGCTCGACAATTTTTCCATCGCCGACATGGAGCGCGCCGTCGAGCTCAATAATGGGCGCATCGAGCTCGAGGCATCGGGCAATATCGAAAAGGACAGGCTGGTCGAAATCGCCGACACCGGGGTGAACTTTATTTCGATCGGAGCCCTGACCAAGAACCTGCGCGCGATCGATTTTTCCCTGCGTTATCGCTGAACCCGCGCTGATCGCGCTACGGTCTATCTGCGACTGCAGGTCTTCCTAACCCGGCCCCGACTATCCGAAAAATCTATATCACTGGTAGACGAAAACGATTTCCCGGCCGACTGCTGTTGCCGTAACCTACTGGATTAATTGAAGTAATTCATAGAGGAACTGGATTGTTCTGCTATAATCCTTTTCTAACAATTAGATAGCGAATTAACTTAACAGTTAATTTTAGGAGTCACGGAATCAACGGCAGTGCAATACTAGTCAACCTGATAGGGGGGGTAGCCCTTCTGTTATGGGGTCTGCGCATGGTGCGCATCGGCATTTCAGAGGGTTGGGGTAGCGAGATACGCGGCGCGCTTGGCGCCAGTCTTAACAACCGGTTCAATGCATTTTTATCCGGCCTCGGCATCACCATGCTGTTGCAAAGCAGCAGTGCGACGGCCCTGCTAACCTCTTCATTCAGCGGCCAGGGAATCCTGACGACGGCAACTGCGCTGACTATCCTGCTGGGCGCCGACGTCGGCACTACCCTGGTCGCGCAGATACTGACCTTCGACTTTTCCGCGTTATCGCCAATGCTGGTCGCAATCGGCGTTGCGCTGTTCACCTATTCCCCGGGCGGACGCACGCGCGATGTCGGCCGCCTCCTGCTGGGGCTCGGCATGATGCTGCTGGCATTGAAGCTGATCGTGGCGGCATCCCTGCCCATGCGCGAATCCGTAATCATCCAGCAGATATTCGTTGCCCTCGGCGAAGACCTGGTGCTGGCGGTTATCTTCGGCGCCATTATCGCCTGGGCCTCGCATTCCAGCCTGGCGACGGTTTTGCTGATCATTACCCTCGCCAGCACCAATGCACTCGACAGAACGGTCGCCTTCACCTTTGTCCTCGGCGCCAATATCGGCGGCGCCATTCCACCGTTCATCGCGACGCTCGGCGCCAATCGCGCGGCGCGCCAGCCACCGCTGGGCAACCTGTTGTTTAGAATATGCGGCGTCGTCGTCATACTGCCGTTTATCGGTGTGATCGCCGACCAGTTGTCGCCGCTGGAGGTTGACAATGCACGCCAGATCGCCAATTTCCACATGTTTTTCAACATCGCCCTGGCGATAATCTTCTTCCCGCTGATCGGCCGCATGGTGGCGCTGACCGAAAAAATGATTGCCGAAGACGATACCACGAGCGAGCAGATGGTCGCCCGTGATCTCGACCGTGGCGCGTTTGAAACGCCCCTGGTAGCCTTGCTCAACGCCGAGCGTGAGGTTTTGCGCATGGGCGAGGTGGTCGAACGCATGCTGCGCAACACATTTATCGCGCTCAAGAAAAACGACACTGAACTGGCCTGGCAAACCCGTGAAATGGATGACACCGTCAACGAATTCTACGACGGTATAAAACGCTACCTGACGTCGCTGGCGCGCGAAACACTTGGTGAAAAAGAAAGCCGCCGCTGCAATGAAATCCTGAGTTTTGCAACCAACCTGGAACACATCGGCGATATCATTTCGGTCGACCTGATTCACAACATCGTGCAAAAGAAACTGTCCACGCGCAGCAAAATGTCGCTGCAGGACCGCGAAGATATCGACAATCTTTACGAACCGGTGTTAGCCGCCTTTCAATTATCATTGAGCGTATTCACATCGAACGATGTCTCCATGGCGCGCACCTTGCTGGCGAGGAAATACAAGTTCGTCAAGCGTGAAAAGAAAGCGGTATTGAACCACCTGGAGAAGATCCGTGTTGACGCGGATTATGATTCCGGGCTCAGCGCCATGCAGCTCGACGTGCTGCGCGACCTCAAGCGCATCAATTCGCACCTGGCCTCGGTCGCCTATCCTATCCTCGAAGCTGCCGGCCAGCTACGCAGCCCGCTGCGCCGTAACAAGGCCAAACCCAGCGACAACAACAACAGCGACAGTCCAGCGCCTCAATTCGACAGCAGCAACGCCAAACCCTCGCCCACCTGAAACGGGCAATCAACCACAGATCCCGGCCCTAACTTGTAACCAGCAGGCCCGGGGTGCTTCCCCTCGCGCCAGCACCATTGTCCAATTTCGAAGTGGGCTGGGTAGTGTGTTCCTGTATTTGGCCATAAGCTGATCTGAGATTCACTTGAGTCCACCGAGAATTCAAATATTCATACAAAGCAGGCCTTCGCATTTCCACGAACAAACTTCATAACGTGTTATATAACATGCTTAAATGGCTATATTTATTTATAAAAACTGATATGAGATTCACTCGAGTCCACCGAAAATTCAAATATTCATACAAGGCAGGTCTTCGCATATCGACGGACTAGCTTCATAACATGTTATATAACACGTTTAAGCTATAATACTTATTTATATAAACTGATATGGTGAATTACATTTATTAGTGTCCCAAAAAAAAGTGCACAAGTTTATATATTTCCGTCTATATAACTTGATAATCAATGATTGACGTACTATATAACTTGAATTAAATGAGATTCGCACCATGCCGAGAAGCTCACTGTCCTATGACTTGATCAGCGATGCAGCCCTGGGTTCGTTGGTCGCTCTCGGTGCGCGCCTGAAAGAAGCCCGCTTGCTCAGAAACTGGACTCAGGCCGACGCCGCGACCAAAGCCGGGCTGTCCGAGAGCTCAGTCAGAAAAGTCGAGGCCGGCTCCCCGCACATCACGGTCGGCGCCTACGCTGCGCTGCTCGACGTGTTCGGGCTGCCGACCGCGTTCGATCGGGTCATCGCCCGGGGCGATGATTCCCTGGGTGAGGCGCTCGGTCGTAACGCCGTGCGCAAGCGTGCGCGCACACCGGGCGCGCCGGATGCCGACGAGTTTGACATCTGATGCCAGAGAAACTCTACGTCCACGTGGACCTCGGCGACGGCACGATCTTGCTCGCCGGTCAATTGATTGTCGACGACAGGCTCGGCCGTTTCAAATATTCGAATGCCTATATCAACCATCCCCGGGCATTTGCCCTCGACCCGCTCAACCTGCCCTTGAACGCCGACATCCACGTCAAACATCGCACCCGCGACACGCCCGCGATGTTCGGCGTTCTGATCGACGCGGGGCCCGACGAGTGGGGCAGGCGCCGTCTCCCCAAAACGCGCCACCTGCCGACGGTCACACGGGTCGGCGTCCTCATCATC
>Ga0164320_10000275_pt1 | contig 16026 bp, 13 predicted proteins | sample GuaBasSediGuay11_FD_113736 | JGI IMG/M metagenome (GOLD analysis project Ga0164320, IMG submission 113736) | Subseafloor sediment microbial communities from Guaymas Basin, Gulf of California, Mexico - Guay11, Core 4567-28, 0-3 cm | ecosystem: Environmental > Aquatic > Marine > Hydrothermal...
GTTTGGGTCGACTGGGTGGTCGTCGTTTTTTTGATGATCGGATTCCCGATGGTATTGATTTTTGCCTGGGCATTCGAGATCACTCCGGACGGAATAAAACCGACGACCAAAGTCGACCCAACGCAATCCATCACGAAAAACACAGGCAAGAAGCTCGAGCACACGATAATCGGACTCCTCGTCGTCGCGCTGCTTTTCGTCGGTGTTCGCGCGTACCTGGCGCCCGACGGTGGCGATAAAGACACAGAAGACGGTCTGCCCGCGTCGATCGCTGTGCTGCCGTTCGAGGATTACTCAGAAGATAAAGATCAGGAACATTTTTCGAAAGGCATCGCTGAGGAAATTCTCAATCTTCTGGCGAAGACTAATTCGCTCCGCGTCGCTGCCCGCACGTCATCATTTGCGTTCGCTGGCAGTAATCTGGATATTCGCGAGATCGGCGACAAGCTTGAAGTTGGTACTATTTTGGAAGGGTCGATTAGAAAATCCGGGCCCAATATTCGCATCACCGCGCAGCTCATCAATGTTGAAGATGGTTATCACCTGTGGTCTGAAACGTATGATCGAAACTACACGGACATTTTTCGAATTCAGGACGAAATTGCGACGTCAATCCTGTCGTCGCTTAGGGTTCACTTGCTCGGCGATACGCCTCCGATTGAAACCGCGGCCACCGAGCAGACCATCAATATGGAGGCTTACGACCATTACTTAATCGGTAAGGAGAGGCTCTCCAAGCGCACGACAGAGGATATAGCAGCAGCAGTCGAGAAGTTTGAACAATCTATCTCTGTAGACCCAAACTTTGCGCCGGCCCGCGTGGAGTTAGTACATGCGCTGCTGCTCGCGGAGCAGTACATTTACGGCGGCCAGTTCGACGCCAATAACGAGAATGAAGAGAGAAGCGGCCCGCACCTTGATACAGCGCCTGAACTCGAGCGAGGTTCGCCAGAGACGATCGCCGTAAATGGCTTGTATCATTTGGCTCGCTATAAGTACGAAGAAGCCGCGGAAGCGTTCGACAGGGCGCTCGCCCTCAACCCAAACTACGCAGAAGCCTATAATTGGCGCGCGGACACGGCGAAAGAGGAAGGTCGCTTTCTCGACATGCTGGCCGACACGGAAAAAGCGTATTCACTCGATCCTATGTCTCTGCAGATCAGTGCCGACCTCGCATTTCAGTACCGTAGTTTCTGGCGTCCAAAAGATGCTGAACGCGTTATCAATCGAATGTTCGAATTGCACCCCGACCACCCGCTTGCCTACGATGCGGCGCTGCAGAATTTGTCGTCCCACGGGCGATACGGCGAAGCATTGTTGCTGGTTGACCAGGCGCTGGAATCTCACCCCGATTTGCAGAACTTAATGACCTGGAAAGCGTGGGTGTTAATTGCTCTGGGACTGGTCGACGAGGCGGCTGTACTTGGCAATGACATGGTTACTGCATTCGGATATATAGCGGCAGGCAGGGTCGCTGGCGTAAAAGAGATTCTTGACCGTAATCTCGACGAGACTGCCACCCCTGAATGGCAATATATTGCTCGAGAATATTATCGACTAACCAATTCCGTTGATCTTAAAGAAAAGCTGAATCTGTCTGTGGAACAGCAGATCGCCGCTTTGGACAATCAAGACCGACCCTGGCGCGACACCTGTAACGTCTACCTGGCTTTTGATCTGCAAGAAGTTGGACGCGATGACGACGTCGCCGGAATAATGGCCGATTGTCAGAAGAGGATGGAAGATCGAATCAAGGTCAATTATTTTTGCCCGTGTTCTTACTACAACCTCGTCATATACACGATCGTCGACGGGCGCTTGGATGAAGCGGTCAAGCGAGCAGACCAATGGCTGACAAACGGCGATTCAAGCTATTCTCTTGCGGCCGACCCGATTTTTAGCCGCCTTAGCGACAGACCCGAATATTCGGACTTCTTAGCTCGAAATGCCGCACAGATAGAACGTCAAAAAAATATCTATTACTCGGGCAAATCGAACAGTCCTGCTACCAAGTAGGACGGCCGTGCCGCAGGAACATCTCTCACCAGTCAGTACAGATGCACCTGGTGGTGCTACTCCTGCTCTTGGAATTGGCTTGTGTCTGAGCGGTGGTGGCTACCGGGCAATGCTGTTTCATCTCGGTGTTTTGTGGCGACTTGCAGAGCTCGGCTATCTGGGTACCGCAGATCGCGCCGGAAAACATGGCCCCATCGGCACATTGCAACGAGTCTCTTCCGTCTCCGGCGGTTCAATCGTCGCCGCTGCCCTTGGACTGGCCTGGAATGACCTGAAGGTCGACGAAGATGGCTTGCTCGAGCGATTCCGCAAGCTGGTTGTAAAACCGGTTGAGGATTTCGCCAGTCAGACCACGGTATCGATCTGGTCAGCTGCCTGGGCGGCTGTAATCAGCACAGTTAACAAGAGCGTCGCCAGAGTCTATCGACGACGGCTTTACGGCATTAAGACCTTACAGGACCTTCCGGATTCGCCGCGGTTCGTCATCAACGCGACCAACCTGCAGTCCGGGGCGCTCTGGCGCTTCTCAAAACCCTTCACGCGGGACTGGCGAGTTGGGGAGATCAAGAATCCGACCGACTCCATCGCTTCGGTGGTTGGCGCATCCTCCGCATTCCCGCCGTTCCTTTCGCCGGCCCGATTCAAGTACGACGAGTCACAGTACACGCCAGGCAGTGGCAGCGGCTTGCAGAAACCACCCTATACCACGCGCCCTGCACTCTCGGATGGCGGTGTCTACGACAACATGGGTCTGGAAACCGTCTTCAAGAATTTCCAGACCATCATCGTCAGCAATGCCGGTGGTGGCTATCAACCGAAGCAAAAGATCGCCGGCGACTGGGCTCTGCAAAGCTACCGGGTCATGAGTACGATCGATAACCAGGTACGATCTTTGCGAAAACGCGTTCTGATCTCCTCTCTCTCGTCACTTGAGAGATACGGGGTCTACTGGAGCATCCGCAGCGATATCGAAGGCTACCCAGCCGAGAACAAACTGCCCTGCCCCCACAAGCGAACACGGAAACTGGCGGACATACCGACTGACCTCGCTGCCAAAGACGCTTCGACACAACGAAGGCTGATCAACTGGGGATATGCCATCTGTGATGCGGGCATTCGCTCCTGGGTCGAAGATGGTCTGCCTCCTCCCACCGATTTCCCCTATCCCGACGAAGGCGTCTGAACGCACGGCCGATGAGTACCTCCGCGCTGTCGAGCCGCAGTTTTTTGACCTACCTGATCGGCAGCACCGTGTCGTTGCACGGTCTGTGGATTTATCGGGTCGCACTAGGCTGGTTTGCCTGGGAAATTACCGGATCTGAATTCTGGGTCGGATTGGTTGCCTTCACCCAGTTCGCGCCGGCTGTACTGTTCGGACCGATCTTTGGCGTACTGGCCGACAGGTTCGATCGCCGCAGAACTTCGATAGTTATCAACGCGTTGAGCACGATCAATATGTTGTCGCTGGGCTTGCTGGCATGGCTTGGATACGTCGACATTTACGTCCTGGCCGCCCAGTCGCTCGTGCAGGGGGCGCTTGATGGTGCTCATACGCCAGTACGAATGACCCTGGTTCCCGCCCTCGTCACCAAAGAGCAGCTGCAAAGCGCTATCGCAAGCTCCTCGATCTCATTTAATGTTTCACGATTCATCGGGCCCGCTATCGCGGGGACAATCATCGCCACACAAGGTGTCGCCCTGGCTTTCGCCGTAAATGGCGTCTCCTACATCGCGTACATAATCGCTCTCTCGCTTGTCGACTTGAGGCAGCCTGCGGGACGCGCAAAGGCCCCGGGCAATGTGAAAACAGAAATGCTCGACGGAATTCGCTACATCGTCCGGCACCGAACAATTCGGGGTCTGTTGCTGATCGTCGCGGTCGCGTCAGTCTTCGGGCGAGGAGCACTTGAGATGATGCCGGCCTTCGCCGACGCGATTTTTCAGCGCGGTGCCTCTGGACTCGCGATATTGACAGCTGCTTTGGGTGCGGGCGCCATTGCCTCCGGCCTCATCCTGTCACGCAACACCCTTTGGCTCGACAGTCGCGTAATCAAGATCTCTGTCGTTACAGCGGGTTTGTTTATCGTTGTTCTCGGTGTCACCGAGTCCTTCTGGCTCGCCGTGCCGGTTGTTGTCTCGTTGGGGGTCATTCTGTCCCTCTGCGGTGTCGGCTCACAAATTCTGATTCAGACCCTCGTTGACGATGATGTTCGTGGTCGGGTCAGCAGCTTCTGGGGAATGATCGCATTCGGCGGAACGGCATTGGGAAGCCTCGTTGTTGGTTCTGCATCGGCGGCGTTCGGACTTCAGACAACGGTGATGGTCACCGGCATGTTCTGTTGCCTTGTCGCGCTGATTGCGCCGGTCCAGCAAAACTCTGAAAATTTGCTATCCTGATTAATGATGACCCCAAGCATTGCAATAACATTCGAAGGCGACCACATTCGAGCGGAATCCCGCGGCGATAAATCGATCGCGTGGGCCAGAGAATTCTGGAGTGCCGTGGTTGACGCCTGTACTGAAAATGATTGCTACAAAGTACTGGGTATCTCCGAGTCATTGGTTGTTATGCCAATAATGGACGGATTTGATCACGTCGAGCTGTTTCGGGAATTGGGCATCAACACCAAGTATCGAATCGCCTGGGTTGAGTTGAATCCAGCTGCGATTAAGACGGTTCGATTCGTCGATGCCGCACTGTTCAATCGCATGCTTCCGGGTCGCCTGTTCAAGGACGAGGAAGAAGCCAGAAAATGGCTGTTCAGTGATCGCGGCTATTGAGCGCCTGTTGCATTCGCATCTGCAGCAACGCGTCGAATAACACCTATCGACTCCAGTGCCTGCAGATACTCTGCAACGGCTTCCAACTCGACCTCGCCCATTTCCGCGACTAGCCAGTCTCGAATATCGCTGACCGTACGCTCTCCATCGACGAAATTGAGAGCCTCGTAAGTGTACATACCACTGCCACCGTACCGCGTGCCATGATTTTGGAGAGCCAGGCTCGCCAACTCCTCGCGACCAAGCCGCTCTTCCAGGTAAGAATAGCCAAATCCGTGCATGGGTCCTTCAACGTCGGGGTTCCGCTCGTAAACGGTCGTGTCCCGCTCGATGAATATTCTGGGCTCTGGCGTCGCCATAAGGTCCTGCAATTTGTCCAGGAAGGCGACAGCACCCCGATGGTCGTTCTCCTCAAGTTCCGCAAATGGCTCTACGCTGTGTATCTTGCGGCGCTCCAGCGCGAAATGTGTTCTGGTCCCCGCCGCCGCTTCAATGGCAGGCAGACCCATTCGTCGTTCTGCCAGTTCGGCACTGCGTTCTAACGCGTTTCGTTTTAGCAAACCCATTACAGCCGCTACGTCATCGGCAGAGAAGTTTGCTAAATACCAGGCGCTCACGGCACCGATAAAGGCAGCACGTTTCAATTTGGTCGGATCAATATTGGCCGCCAGATCGTAGTTGGTATGAATGTAACGATCGGGCCAGTCGTGCAAATACAGACCGGGGATCCGCCAGGTCCCTTCGAAGAACACGTCGTGGTCGCTGCCCATATCGAGGCCTTCCATCAAGGCGAGTTGCGGCTCTTTGCCGCCTTCCGGTGAATTCAGAGGGAAACTGACTGTTTCTCCGTCCGCGAACCTTTTTGTCTGGTCATTAACAAAGTGTCCGATCTCATGGCCCAGATCGCTGACGAATGACGGCACGCTGTACGGCCCGCCCGAAATCCGGAATACGGACTTGGTCACGGGGGCGCCGCCGACCATGTCCATGTGAATATTCGCCCTGATGCGCGACGGATCGTCATGCTCTGACAGATACATGATGCTGCCTTCGATCTCCGCCGGCCACAGGAACCGAATCGTGCGTGACGGTCGCGGCAGAATGCCGTCGTTAATGAGTGAACTCAGCGTCCGAGCAACTTCGAGAATAGAGACACAGCCGGACGCGTTGTCATTCGCGCCCGGACGCGGATGATCCAGATGACAAGTGAAATGAATGTCCTCATCGGCCTTGTCTGTACCGCTTATTGCGGCTGTTGCGAATCTGAACTTGCCCTTCTCATGGCTGGCGTCGACTTTGGCGTGAAACAGAATCTCTTCACCGGCAGCCAATCGCTGCCGCAGTGCTCGCGCTTCGCCAAGTGAAATCATGAAGCCAAACGATTTTGTCACCGGAAATGCACTGAGGTGTCCCCAGCGAACCAGCCGATCGTCCTCCTTCCACCAGGCCGACTTTTGATTGGGCGCGTAGGAGATGATTCCCGCCGCACCAAGTTCGCCAACCGCACGCTCGACAACGGCGCCCGGCTGACTCGATGTCAGAACCAGCTTTCCTTTGATGTCCTTGCCCTGATACTCGTCGTCCTGCATACCCGTGCCGACGTCGACCAGTGATGTCGTAACATCCGCGGACAGACTGTCCTGAGCAAGCGTAAGAGGTACGGAGTCCCAGTCGCCCAGTTTTCGAACACGGACATTCGTGCCGCCCTCGTCCCGGACTTCCCACAATTGTGCGAATCGCACCTTCCAGACCGGGCGAGATTTCTGTGTGCCGTACATGGTTTTGCCGTCGGCAGCGAATTCCAGGACATCGACCTCATCAAGACCGTAGTGATTGAGCTGTTCGATAATGTGTTGAGTAGCCGTCTCGAACTGACTGCTGGCCCGCATCCGGTGTTGCAGTGTCAATGTATCGAGATTGCGTTTGGCCGCTTCACCCGACGTTTCCTCGGCGATCTGCTTCAACACGTCTTCATCAATGAGCTCACGAATGTCTGCATTCGCAGCACCCGTCGTAAACAGGGCAAAGAGTGCCAGCACGATAGTTCGATGAACCCACCACTTACTCATCAGAGTCTCCGGCCAATTTGGCCCAGTTTAATTTGATAACACCTGCCGCCTCGCTGCATACAACCGCTAACTCCGTTTCCATACTCGTGACATCCTCTAGATATTGCAGTGAGTTATAGATAGCCAGGTCGAGCGTGTCATTTGACAATGCCGATATGAGTATAGCAACTCGGCACCATCGCTTTGGCAGTCTGACCAGAATATCGATGTTATCGGGCAGCGGTTGCGGACGGTTCAACCGGGGTTGCAGCCACTGACGCTTACACCGATGAAGCTCCCGAGTTCTTCGTCATGGGTTTTGGCGATATCAGTTATGTTTCGAAGGATGATAGTGACGAGGACGGTTTTGGGATCGGCCAGGTCGTTGCACATGTGGGTGCTTCCATGGCCGACTCATTCAGTGTCTTCGGAGAATTCACTGCGACCGCTACAAGCTTTCGGCCGGTCGATACCACACGCCGATCGGGTCCTGGAATTCCGGTTTTCATCACGGTGGCTGGTTCAGGTTAATGCCAATTCGACGCAGTTTTATGGTTTGAATATGGGTCACGGTTTTTTACAACGATGAGGTCCCGCTACTGAACGGCACGGACGTGCAGGAAAACACAGTGTCTGGCGATGTTGATGCCTGGTACGCTCAGTTTGCCTATCGATTGCCAGGAAAACACAGTTTCGACAATACTGGATCGCAAAAATGTTCCGCGCTGAAGTGCCTCGCGAACCGAAGATTGTATTGAGCAATGATATGGCTCTGGATCTCGTCGTTGCTATCCCCGGTTCAATCTCGTTCGCGAACTGTTATTTGCGCCTTCGGTAGACGCCGAAGTAGACGAACGGACTTTTCGCACGATCACCCGGTTCGACTTCTTTGGGCACCGTATTCCTGATCGGCTCGATGCTGCGCAGGTATGCCACCATCGCATCGACGTCGTCATCGCTTAGTCTCGCGTATCCCTGCCAGGGCATGGTCGCGATGCGACGTTCGCCGTGCCGACCGATACCGGCGCGGATGGCATTTGCTATCTGACGATCAGACCACGCTCCGATGCCTGTCGCTTCGTCAGGGGTGATGTTCGGTGGGTAAATCACGCCCGGAAACTCGTCGCCCAACGGATTAGTAAATGCAATTCCTGTACTGGAGCCCGCCAGCGCCCGGTCCATATCCGGATCACCGTCGAACGCACCGTTCGTGTGGCATGAGCCACAGCCCAGCAGTTCGATCATGTAAGAGCCGCGATCGATTTTATCTTTGTCGGCCGGGTGATAGTTACCAGGGACCGGACTTGGAGAGTCTATGACCGTCGCTGAGTCCAGCTCGTCATAGTCCGATTGACGGTCGGTCGATGCTTCCGTCGCGCAGCCGGACAATGCCGTCATAGCAAATGCAAAGAGAAATGGATATCTCAAGGTCATATCCTCCGAACCGAACCACTCTGAAAGTATATCGCACGCTCGCTATGATCCGAGGACAACTGGATCGTGAGTTCTACCTGGTCCCGGTGGCGTCTACTCCGGCCAGCTGGGACACAACAGATGATCGCCAATATCGTCCTGAACCCGGCTACAACCCATCGGATACCCTTTTACCAACCAGATCGGCATCAGCCCGAATTGCTCTCCAATTTCAAGGAAACGAGGATGTTCCATTATTGGTTTCCCAACCGGCGTGATAGCCAGCCGGAAGAAAAGGTCCGAGAACTCTGGAATCGAATTCACTTCATCGAACATGCGGTCGATGTCACCCAGCGCGAAGTAATGCCACACCAGGGACAACTCGGCTCCGCCAGCTTCGACTTGCTCCTCAATTTCGATCATCTCATCCAGCGTCATACGGCCCTGAATAATCCGGTTTTCTACCGAATAGGCGCCGCGCATGAAATCCTCCCAGGTCGACTGGTCGGACGGAAATTGCTTTAAAAGCTCCTCGGCTGCAGTTTCGACTTTCCCCTCTCGCAACAAGTCCAGTAACAGCAATGGATAGGCATGAGTCCAGCCAAGCTCTGTTGCTCGCCGAATGTGTTGACGACCCAGTTCCCTTTGCCCTGCGGCAAGATAAGCACTTCCCAGCATGCCGTTATTAATACCGACCAGCGGATCCAGGGAATAGGCTTTTTGCAGGAGAGGCAAGGATTCATTGAGATAACCGCCAGAAAACAGTCGCATATTGCCAGCCCACATCTGTAGCCCGGCATCTCCAGGGGCCATACGTGCCGCCTGATCGGCAAGCTCAAGTGCCCGCAGTTTCTGATCAACCGCCAGTACCTGTCCTTGAACGGCTACTGCCATCGCCTGGCCAAGATCCAGCGCGAGCGCGCGAGCCGCGGCGTCCGCCGCCTTGCGCGTCCGACTCTCCAATTCTTCGTCACTAAAATTATCGTATTCGCGTGATACCGCGTAACTCGCCGCAAGGAAGGACCAGGCCTCCGCAAACTCCGGGTCGCGTTCTACAACCGACTCAAATGTTGAAATTATGTCGTCAAATGTTTCCTTGCTACGCGAGAAAAACTGCGTACGTCCGAGAAGGAACAGCTCGTACGCTTCGAGGTCTTCTGTCGGAGCATTCACAACGACCTGTCGCATTCCGAGTGCACCCATTAATGCTTCGGAAATAATCAACGCGATGTCTTCTTGCACAGCAAAGATGTCGACCAGATCCCGATCATACGTCTTCGACCACAAATGCTTGTCGGATCCCGCCTCAATCAGCTGCGCGGTAATACGGACCTTGTTACCTTGCTTGCGTACCGAACCTTCAAGAACATGATCAACGCCGAGTAGCTCGCCAATCTCGAACACCGGCGTATCTCGTCCCGAGAACGAAAACGCGGAGGTTCGAGATGCAACCCGCATGCCCTTGATGCGTGCAAGTACATTCAGAATTTCCTCCGATATGCCTTCGGCGAAGAAAGCGTTCGATGGATCCGGACTCATGTTCTCGAATGCGAGAACCGCGATTGATGGCAGCGCTGAACTCAAAATAACCGCAGAGTCTGACGCGAACTGTCGCACCTGCTGCGCACCGAGAACTACTACAACGATCACTACGCCAATGAGTGTCGCGATATCCAGTCTTTTCGCACCACTGCGAACCGCCGAACCGGCGTAGTCAACTTCATCATGTCGCCGAACACCTTCGGTCGTTATCTGAAACGCCCAGGCGAACACGAAGGCGACTGGGAACCCAAGGGCGAGTAATCGAATAGTCACGGGCACGGCCCATGCCGGCGCGCCGAAATTCGGCAACACGAGATCAGCTACCTGAGCGACTAACCAGGCTCCGACAAGGTATGCCGCCAGGACACGGACGACGTTGCGACGCTTGAGTTCGTTTATAATTTTGATAGGGATGGATTCTAGCAGACGTTGCCTGGAACGCTTAGAATGATGTCCAGCAAATTGAGGGTCGAAAATGGCAGGTGGCTTTGCAAAAGACGGTGCAGTACAGGATCAGATCGATGCGACTATCGAGGATGCTGTCAAACACGCTCGCGACCAGCTTCCAAAGGGTGAAAGCCTCAGGAACTGCGAGGAGTGCGACGCAGAGATTCCGGAAGCACGGCGTAATGCCGTTCCCGGTGTGCGACACTGTGTCAATTGTCAGACTGAGCTGGACAAAGAAAATAAAAAAGCCAGCGGGTACAACCGCCGAGGCAGCAAGGACAGTCAGCTACGATGAGCTGGAGCCCGCCGAAAACTAGCGCTTTCGTTGCGGAATTGGTACCAGGGTCGGAATTTTCTCTTTCCGCGCACGTCGGGCATCGGCAATATTTTTCATCTTGGCGGTATCAGCAAGATCCGGGTCCTCGATCTCGATAGACGAGTGACCCGCAGGGTAAACCATCTTCATGCGGTGGTCACCGAGGGAAACGATGTCATTGTGTAGTAGCACTTTGCTACGAATCTGCCGGGAATTGACAAACGTTCCGTTACGGCTCTTGAGATCAATCAAAACGACGGCATTCTCGTCTCGAAGCAAAAGTGCATGTTGACCACTGACGAACTGATCGAGAATAACAATGTCACTCAATTCCGATCGACCGATCAGCGCCCGCTTCTCGCTTAGTCTGACTTCGCGAGGAGGGTCACCGGTTAACGTGATTATCATCATCGGCGTGTTATCAACAACGGGTTCGTTCGGATCAACAATATCGTCAAGTCGTATCGGAAACTCGCCCGCCTGCTCGATAATCGACAACGCCATCGCATCCAGATCACCAGGCCAACCTCCCGACAGGGAATGAAGCTTCTCGCAAACATCAACGGAAAAAATATCGTCAGGTCGTTCTACACCGCCGGAACGAAGTTTGGCGTACAAATAACGAAGTGCTTCGGCTGACGTCATAGGTCCCAGTTCGCATTTGCCGATGACTCGCTCGGCGACGGCCCTCATGCTCGGTGACTTGATGATCCTGCCGATATCCCGATCACTTACCATCACCAATCGCAGCGCGAAGCGTCGATTGACTGATAACGAGGCAAGTTTGCAAAGCGCTCCCAGGGCACTCGGAAACATATTGTTAACATTTTCCACTATAAGGACCGGCGCCTGATTTGTGCGCGTTTGCTGAATGACAAACACGGTGAGCATGTTCAGCATTTCATCAATGGAATCGAGTGAGACGTGATACCCGAACTGTTCGAGAATTCTTGAGAGAAGATCGGATGTCTTCATCCGAGACGCATCGACTACCGCGATGGATACGTTTGATTGCGTCTCGCGAACAAACTGTTTGGCAATCGCAGATTTTCCGGACGATTTGGGTCCGTACAGCAGAGCGACGCCTCGCTCATCCGTCAATACACTGCCAAGAAATTTCAGTGCCTCTCGCTGCGATTGATATCGGACGAATGTCCTTTGTTCGCGCAGCCCTACCCCATCTACCTGCATTACATCTGCTCTAAATCAAAGCCCCCACCCTAATCCTTGTGCACCACTTTCGCGCAAAGTCAGGAGTCCGTCCAGATGTCTCCAAACGGCAACAGCTGACGAGGTCTTGAGTCGAATTTAACTTAATAGAGATTTCAGTTCGGCAAGGTGATCTTCGAGCTTCGCCACACGTTCGGAGAGCTCGGCGACCTGACTCCGGCCCGAAACCGCGTGGGGCTTGGCGGCGAGTGCTACCTCCGCCTGAGCTTCGATGTCAATCGGTCCCGAAAACAGGTGCATATACTCGGCATCTTTTCGCCCTGGTGTCCGGGCCAGTTTTACCACCAATGGCTCACCTTCCCGACTGATCAGGCCTTCCAGGGCGACAATAACGTCAGAATTGTCGATGAAATTATGCAGTCGGCCGCTTCGAGCGCGCAATTCGCCCGGTGTTTGCGGTCCTCGCAACAAGAGCAGGCAGACGATGGCCACCTGTGCCGGGTCGAGTTGTAAATCGCTGTAGCGGGTGCCACAAAATCGTTGCGTGTACTTTTCTGTCCTGCTTTTGAAGTTCTCTTCCGTACGCGCAAAGTGTTTTTCTTCCAGTACCCGAATCGTGTGCTGCACCTCGCCCGGAGTGAGCGACATCACCGGCTCACGAGATGACTTTTGATTACAGGCATTGGTTAACGCGTTTAGCGTCATCGGGTATTGATCAGGTGTAACGATCGATTTCTCGATCAGACATCCAATGACGCGGGCCTCATGTTCGTTTAAGTCTGTCAGCACGAATAGGCCCTCTTAGGATTTAGTGCAGGATGACGTCCACCAGTATATCGTGAATCACACGCGTCGCGACTTCTACCAGAAGTACCTTGCCGTCAACGACGATGCGTTCGAAGCCGCGCGGCGCCGGCGGCAGTAACGTAATCAATCCTTGTGGCAAAACCTGCTTCGCAATACCAGGAGGCAATGGTTTTCCACGATCCAGATTTTTCGCAATTCCCGGAGGTAGTCCTTTCGGCTTCTTTCGGCCATTGCCGTGTGCTGATGGCACACCGTGGTCCCGATACCACGTTGCGATGATATCGACCTCGCCTTTGGAAAAGGTCGCGCCAATGCGAACATCCGAAACGGCTTGCGACGACAGCAATAACAAGGGAACCAAGACAAGCAGTAATTTGGTGTACATAATCTTCATCGAAACGACTCCACGTCGTATGTAGTCGTCCCAATCTAGCTATTGCGCATGCCACACGATGTTAAGCGAGTCACAAAAGGACTCAATACTCCTCGTAGGAAATCTCTGGATGGCCTCTCGGAACCGCTACACGAAACCAGATGAACGGCAGAAGTGGGTTGGGTAGCCAATACAACCACCCCAGACTTCGGATACTCGTACCATTCTCATGCTGTAAATCCAGCCACACGTAAAGAAACTTGTAGATGCACAATCCAGGAACGTAATTTGCCTTGAATCCATTGGTTCGCAGGTATTTCTTGCTGATATAGAAATTGCCTTCGAATGGCGTTATGCCCCAACCGAGGGGGCCATCGGCTATGACCGTGCCGCTGCTGCGAAGCTTGATGCGTACATTGCGTTTCATACTGGACTAAGACCGCCAACGGCGAACGCATATTACAGCGATCCCGCTATTTCCAACTATCTCCAACTTTTTGACAATGATCAGAAATTCCTCGGCTAATCCTCAAGACCGTTGAAAGCCACAGGGGGATGCTGTGCTCATCCGGTTGTATGCCGGAACGTGAGCAGCAAACCATTACAAATGAGGTGATTATTATGAAGAGGATCCTATTGGCCATTTGCGGTACAGCGATGGCTTTCGGTTGTTTGACCGCCAATGCCGGCAATGACAAAACCGACATCAAGGTGATGACGCAAAACCAGTATCTGGGTGCAGATTTGGGCCCGGTAATTGCCGCAACTCCCGCGGAATATCCGTTTGCGATCGTAAATGCGCTGCAAGCTATCGCGGTCAATAACATGTCTGAGCGTGCAGTCGCATTATCTGAGTCCATTGCCGATCGCCAACCACATCTCGTTGCGTTGCAAGAGGTCTACGCGTTCGGCTGCACATCGTTGGTGCCAGGCTACGACGCCTGCTCAGCTTTCCCGGGCGCGTTTAATGATCATCTGGTCCTCACGGAGGCCGCTCTGGCCGACATGGGATCGGATTATAGAGTCGTTGCTGTGCTGCAAAACCTGACCATTCCGGTATTGCCTGTTTACCTGCCCGGCATTCAGGGCCCGGCCATGATCGTCAGTGTCATTGACCGCGATGTCATTCTGGCTCGTGGCGATGTGGAAGCCAGCCCGGCGGCGATACCGTGCGTCAGTGTTGTCCCGGGTGTTGATCCCAAACCGGGCCCCGGAGGAATTGGTTGTCACTACACTGCGGTTGCGACTGTACAGACGCCATTAGGCGATATCACCGTGGAACGAGGGTTCATCGCCATGAATGCGACGGTAAAGGGCGAAGACTATTTATTCGTCAACTCCCACCTTGAAATACGCCAGCTCGGTGATAGCGTCGCTTCAACAGGATTGCAGCCCGCTCAGGCCTATGAACTCAGTATCGCGCTGGGGAACTATCAACAGGATTCGGATCATCGTGTCATTCTGGCCGGGGACTTCAATTCGGCACCAACTGATGTACATCCGTATGGTGCTCCAACGCCATACCAACAGTTATCCGCCCTGTTCGCAGACACCTGGGAACATCGCCCGGGCAAACCTGGTGGGTTCACCTGCTGTGAGGCAGCCGATCTGTTGAATGACCCTTCCAGCCATGATCGACGAATTGATATCGTCTTCGCGAATCCTGCGCCGGCAAAGGTCAAAGCGAATGTCATGGATGCGAAGTTAGACGACAAGACAGCTTCTGGCCTCTGGCCATCTGACCACGCGTCCGTAATAGCGGAACTGACCTACGACTAGCAATTACGGTGACAGTGACCTTATCTATAAAGATAAGGTCACTGTCACCATTACTGTCGTCGGAGTATCATCGCACCACGATAGAGTTCATTGACGGATACGAATCAGTTGAATCTCTGGCACGACCTCCGACGACGACGCATGTTTCGCGTAGCGGGACTGTATATCGTCGGCGCATGGGTGATTATCGAAGTTGCGGACGTATTGTTCCCTGCCTGGGGTATACCCGACACCGCGCTTCGATTCCTGATTATTGCCGCCGCCCTTTGCTTTCCCATCGCGTTCGTTTTTGGCTGGATTTTCGACATTACCAGCGACGGCATCGTTCGAACTCGAAAGGCAGGTGAAGATGATTCGCCGGATACGAAACTTCAACGCCTCGACTACATCATTCTGACCGCATTCTTAGGCTTGGGCGGCGTTGTGTTGTTCGGTAGCGCTGAGAAGGTGATGGACGAGATTGAGAAGACGCCGACATCGACAACGGCGATAGAAAAGCTCGACAACTCAATTGCGATCCTGCCGTTCGAAAATCTCGACAGCAATCCTGACACGGGCTATTTCTCGGATGGCGTCGCCGAGGAGATTCTGCAAAAACTATCTTCGCTCAAGACGCTGCATGTGCTGGCGCGAACCTCATCGTTTGCATTCAAGGGCAGCGACCTTGGGCCGGCTCAAATCAGCGACTTCCTCGGTGTACGCTACATGCTGCAGGGCAGCGTGCGGCGCGATAAAGACACTGTCCGCATTACGGCCCGATTAGTCGATGACACCGGGTTTCAGATCTGGAGCGAATCATTTGATCGCAAACTTGAAGGCATCTTCGCCATTCAAAAAGAAATCGCGACAACCGTCGCCAGGCGCATCGTCAATGAAATCACCTCCTCTGCCGAAACGTCGCTGGCCGCTCCAACGACAAATATGGATGCGTACAATGCATACCTCATCGGCAGGTCCTATCTGAACTCTCGTGTCCCCGGCTGGCGCGAACCGGCCGAAACCGCTTTTCGCCGCGCGATTGAACTTGATGATCAGTTCGCACCTCCCTATGCCGGCCTCGCCGTGTCGATGAGCGTAATGACATATCAGAACCAGGAGACCTTTGACGAAGCCTGGCATCTCGCTGAGACGTCAGTACGCCTTGACCCGGAACTTGCAGAAGGCCACGCAGCCGTCGGCTTGCTTTCATCTTATCGTTATCGCCGTGATCTGGAGGCATCTGAGAACTCTCTGCGTTTCGCCATTGAATTGGACCCATCATTGTCGGCCGCCTACAGTTGGCTTGCTGGCACCCTGCGGAGACAGGGGCGATTCTCTGACGCCGAAGAAGTACA
>Ga0164320_10000276_pt1 | contig 15959 bp, 17 predicted proteins | sample GuaBasSediGuay11_FD_113736 | JGI IMG/M metagenome (GOLD analysis project Ga0164320, IMG submission 113736) | Subseafloor sediment microbial communities from Guaymas Basin, Gulf of California, Mexico - Guay11, Core 4567-28, 0-3 cm | ecosystem: Environmental > Aquatic > Marine > Hydrothermal...
TAGGCGTGCATAAACGATTCGTTGTTAGGCGGATATGGTAACTCATGTATCATATCGCCAGATTTGAATAATGGTAGCAGTTTAAGATGCGCGTGATCTCAGTTAACACCAACGGTATTCGCGCGGCGGCGCGCAAGGGTTTTTTCGAGTGGTTACCGCGGCAACGCGCCGATTTTATCTGTATTCAGGAAACCAAGGCGCAGGTCGATCAACTGGATCAGCCGTTGTTTCACCCGAAGCGGTATTTTTGCAGCTACTTCGACGCTTTGAAAAAAGGCTATGCCGGCACCGCGATCTACAGCCGCGAGCAACCGTTGCAGGTCATCCGCGGATTCGGCGAGTCCGAATTCGATAACGAGGGTCGTTATCTCGAGTATCGCTATAAAAACCTGTCGGTGATTTCCCTGTATGCACCGTCCGGATCTTCCGGGGATCATCGCCAGGAGTCCAAGTGGCGCTTTATGGACAGTTTCATGCTGCACCTGCAGGCGCTACGGCGAAAACGCCGTGAATTTATCATCTGCGGCGACTGGAATATCGCGCACCACAACATCGACTTGAAAAACTGGCGTTCCAACCAGAAAAATTCGGGGTTTCTGCCCGAGGAGCGCGCCTGGTTGAGCGACCTGTTCGAGCGCGTGGGTTACGTCGACGCCTTCCGCGTGGTCGACCAACGCGCCGAACAGTACACCTGGTGGTCGAACCGCGGACAATCCTGGGATAAGAATGTCGGTTGGCGTATCGACTACCAGATCGTGACACCCGGCCTCAAGAATCGTATTCAGCGTGCGCGAATTTATCGCGATAGCCGCTTTTCCGACCATGCGCCACTCATCATGGATTACGATCTGGAGCTTGAGCGTTAGTGCCGGGGGCTAACCATCCATGGGGGGATGCACTGAGGTCGCTGTGTCAGCGCCGTGTTGTGGCGATGCTGTTTCTTGGTTTTTCCGCCGGCATTCCACTGCTGTTGATCTTTTCATCGCTGGGTTTGTGGTTACGCGAAGCGGGTACCGAACGCGCCGCGGTAACCTACTTCAGCTGGGCGGCACTGGGTTATTCCTTCAAATTTGTGTGGGCGCCACTGGTGGATCAGTTACCGGTACCCGGATTGACGCGCTGGCTCGGCCGGCGGCGGGCGTGGATACTGGTCGCGCAGGGCGCCATCATCCTCTCGATCCTGGCGATGGCGTCGATTGATCCGGCTGCAGACGAAGCGAGCCTGGGCTGGATGGCCCTGGCCGCGGTGTTACTCGGCTTTTCTTCGGCGACGCAGGACATCGTCATCGACGCTTATCGTATCGAATCGGCCGAAGTCGACCTGCAGGCGATGATGTCGGCCACCTACATCGCGGGATATCGGATCGGCATGCTGGTCGCCGGCGCGGGTTCGCTGTTTCTCGCGGACTGGTTCGGCACCACCGGCCAGGAGTACGTCTATCAAGCCTGGCAATCGACTTACCGGGTGATGGCGCTGGCGATGATGGTCGGCGTGGTAACCACGCTGGTCATTCGCGAACCGCAGCAATCGCAGGCGCGGGTCAGTGTGGTTGGTAACCGTGATTACGCCCGCTTCCTGCTGCTGTTTGCGCTGTCGATTGCGGCCTTTGTCAGCGTCTTTTTTGTGAGCGGCGGGATCGTCGCAGAAGTTAAAACAGCGTTCGGCCAGGGTGGGTCGATTGCGCTCCTGACTGCCTTCCTGGTCGAGTCGCTGCGGCTTGCGGCGGCGCTACTGATTGCCTGGATGGCTGCCATGATGCTGGTTAGAGGCGGGCTGGTTGATTATGCGCTGGTAGAACAGACTTACCTGATGCCGGTGCGCGATTTCTTCAATCGCTATGGCTGGTCGCTGGCGTGGATTCTGCTCGCGTTGATTGGTGTTTATCGAATCTCGGACATCGTGCTCGGTGTCATATCCAATGTTTTTTACCAGGATCTCGGCTTCAGCAAGTCCGAGATCGCGACGGTTGTCAAAACCTTCGGGGTGTTGATGACTATCGTTGGGGGATTTTTCGGTGGCGTGTTGGCTATTCGCTTTGGCGTGATTCGTATCCTGTTCCTGGGTGCGATCCTCTCCGCAGCAACCAACCTGTTGTTCATGTTACTGGCCAATGTCGGCTATGACATGACCTGGCTGTACATAGTGATTTCAGCCGATAATCTCTCCGCCGGTATCGCCAGCGCCGCCTTTGTCGCGTTTCTGTCGAGCCTGACGAATATTTCCTTTACCGCGATGCAGTACGCTATTTTCACCTCGCTGATGACCTTGCTACCAAAACTGCTGGGCGGATATTCGGGGTCGATGGTAGACGCCATGGGATACCCCAGTTTTTTCATGCTCACGGCTATTCTTGGAATACCGGTACTGTTATTGATCGTAATCACGGCGCGGCGCTTTCAGATCGGTGAGCATTCGCGCTAGTTTTTTTGTATAGTTCGACAACACACAGGACTCAATTGATAAACCATGACTAATTCCGAAACTCTGTTCCAGCAGGCTAATAGCGTCATTCCCGGAGGCGTTAATTCCCCGGTGCGCGCCTTCAACGGTGTCGGTGGCACACCGCTTTTTATCGATCGTGCCGAGGGCGCATATCTGATCGATGTCGATGGTAAACGCTACATCGACTATGTCGGTTCCTGGGGGCCGATGATCTGCGGTCACGCCCATGCCGATATCATCGCCGCAGTTTGCGAAACGGCCGCCAAGGGATTGAGTTTTGGCGCGCCCTGCGCGCTCGAAGTCGAACTGGCGCAGCGAATCTGTGACCTCATGCCGAACATCGACCTGGTACGCATGACCTGTTCCGGCACCGAGGCGACCATGAGCGCGATTCGACTCGCACGCGGCTTCAGCGGCCGTGACAAGATCATAAAATTCGAAGGCTGTTATCACGGGCACGCCGATTCATTGCTGGTCAAGGCCGGTTCCGGTGCGCTCACGCTAGGCGTGCCCAGTTCCCCGGGGGTGCCCTCGGTACTTGCCGACCACACGGTGACACTCGAGTACAACAACAGCGAACAGGTGAGACAGGCCTTTGCCGAAATCGGGGATCAAATTGCCTGCATCATCGTCGAACCGGTCGCCGGCAACATGAATTGTGTGCCGCCCGTGAGCGGTTTTCTGCAAACCCTGCGCGATTGTTGCGATGAATCCGGCAGCGTGCTGATTTTCGATGAAGTAATGACAGGATTTCGCGTTGGACTCGGCGGTGCGCAACTGCGTTACGGTATCGTTCCGGATCTGACGACGCTGGGCAAGGTCATCGGTGGCGGCATGCCGGTGGGTGCGTTTGGCGGCAAGCGCGAAATCATGAATCACATTGCGCCGCTGGGACCGGTTTACCAGGCCGGAACCCTGTCGGGCAACCCGGTGGCGATGGCCGCGGGGTTGGCGACGCTCGATATCATTTCGCGTCCTGGATTCTTCGAGGCGCTGACGCAGACCACCGCGCAGCTTCTCGCCGGTTTGCATGCCGCCGCCGAGGCCAACGATATTGCGCTTTGCAGTAACCAGGTGGGGGCCATGTTCGGCCTGTTTTTTACCGATCAAGCCGAGGTCACCAGTTTCAGCCAGGTGAGCGCATGCGATGTAGAGCGCTTCCGGCGCTTCTTTCATGGCATGCTGGCGCGCGGCGTCAACCTGGCGCCGTCGGCCTACGAAGCGGGTTTTGTGAGCGCGGCCCACGGCGCCGCCGAGATTGAGCAAACCATAGAGGCGGCCGCCGCTAGCTTCGCCGAGATCCAGTCTGCGGGCTCATAACCCGAAGGCCGGACAAAATTTCAGTAAGGTTTCACTGTGTTCAGTCGTAATGCTGCTGAATCACTCGTAATTCTTTTCCTGAAAATGTAAAAGCGGACCCTGATCATCCTGAGTCAAGCGGCCGCAATGTGCCCGAAGCCGCCTCCCAGGTAATGCGAAAATAGTGTACCAGGGGGGGTATATTTTACCTGTAACCCATCTGAGCTGTTCTTAATGGCTCAGCAATCTACTGAGTTTTTCTAACAAGCAACGCTTTTCAGGAAGGATATATGGGTATTGTTATCTTAGGAATGTTTCTGGCCTGGGTACTGGCCTTCGTAATACTTAGCTGTTTTGTGACCTTGACCATAAACCTTGAGATAATGACCGGGAAATCACTGGCGCCTTGTAAACCTGGCCGAAAACTAGTTCGCGATAAATCGGTATACTGTCCCCGTTTTTTCCATCATTTGGCGCCAGGCGTCGATGTTTTTCTGGGTCATATCGGTCCAGAATGTCATCGGGTTATGTCCGGTCATGCCTTCCGTCGCCTTGCCAAAATCGCGCTGTTGCTGCTGGAAAAATTCATGCCCTGACCGATGAACTCGGAGAATCCCATGTGAGTCCCGGCATTGTAGAAGCGAATGAAGCGCTCGAGGTTGTCGTTGGAAAAAAGTGGATTGGTTTCGGACTCCTGCTCGAAGATGATTTGCAGCAGTATGCCGCGGGTGATGTACCTGCCCTGTTCGGTGTCGTAGAGGCGCCGGTTGGGATACTTCTTGATCATTCTGGGCTCGACTTCGTCGTTCACTGCAAAATCCTGATCGATGGTATCACGCAAGCGTAACCTGTTTTCCGAACCCGGACTAAACCCGCGTGCTCAACTGCTAGAACTCGCCTTTAGCCTCGATAAAAAACTGGTAGTTGTCGATATCGCTGGTTTCGGTCAGTGGAAACGCGAGGTCGATGTGCAGAACCTTGGCCGACGACTGGCGAGTCGACACCACCCTGAACCCGGCACCCACGTCACTGAGCCAGACCGGCTCGTCGCCGGTATCCCAGGCGGAGCCGACTTCGCCGAATACGGCGTAACCAAATTTGACCAGTCGCCAGAGATAAGCATTGAAGTACAAGCGACGCTCGACCGACATGGTCAGTGCGCGCTCACCCGCCTGGAAGCGAATGGGGTAACCCTTCAGACCTGAATCGCCACCAATTTCGATGCGCTCGAACAGCTCCGGGTTCAACGCCGCCTGAAACTGGCCGGTGAACAGGTAACTGTTGTTTTCGTCGAGGTAATGATAGAGGCGGGTTCGACCGTCAAACAAGCCGGTATCATCGATAGTGTCGTTGGTTTCGTGCTGGAGATACAGGTTAACGATAGCAAGGGTCTTGGACGATATGAAACTGCCGAAATCGTAGTTCATCGACAGGACAGCGCCCGGTTGATCGACGTTGAAGGTGTCGTTTTTCCAGCCGAATTGGTAGCCAAAACTGGTCCCAAGCCGGACATCCTCGGTGACTCCCATTACGCGGAAATTAATCCGTTCGACATACTTAACCTTCTGGTAGCTGTATTGGTAAAACGGATAATTATTATCGGTGTCCTCGGGTAACTCGATGCTGGGGTTGTCGACGGTAAAGTAGTCGGTATTGTTGGAGAAAAATCCCAAGCTGTGCCGGTGCGCCACGCCGTCGATCAGGCCTTTGGACCAGCCGTAGCTAAAGGAGTAAGACTCGGTTTCCTGGCCAACTTCACCGACGCGTTTGCCTGCTTCGAAAATGGGATTTTCCTGCTCAAGCGACAGCGCGCTGACCGACCAGGCATAGCGTGAGTCCTGTTGAATAAATGGCCTCGATAGCGAGGTAGCGTAGCGGTGACCATCACTGTTGTCGGCCAATGCGATATCCAGAATCTTGAAGTTGCCGAGCCAGTTAGTGTCGCGATACTCGATCGAATTGGTGTCGCGGTCCTCGTCCGACTCGGACAGAATCTTGAGCTCGATACCGTATCCCAGCAAATTCGATTCCTCGATTTCGATCGCAGTGCGGGTTTCACCGCCTGAACGGCTAGCACTAATACTCGGGGTCAGAGTCCAGTTGTCGGTGGTGGCAACGTTGATACGGACTCCTTTTCCACAGATCACTTCGGCCGTAATTTTGGCATCGTGAATGTAACCACGCGAGCGCAGTAAACGTTCGGTCTCCTCAGCTAGTTCCTCGTCGTAAGCATCGCCGAGTCCAAACAGTAAATCGTCGGCGATGGTTATCTGGCGCGTATTGATGTGCAACTTGTTGGCGATCCGGTGTATCCACAGGTTCTCTTCGGGGTCGCTGTGGTCGAAGATGTCGCCATTCTCGATGTTGATCTCGATGATGGGTAAGCCTTCGAGGCTTCCCATTGGTGGACGGCAATCCTGCGCCTTGACAACAACACTGCACGAGGAAATCGCGATCGCGAACAGCCAACGACGAATCGCATTGGGAGATTGAGGACTGATTACGCGCGAGAACTGCAAGGTGCGATGCCATCGGATTCAGTCGGATGTCGGAATGGATTAGGTGCCGGTGGCATGGGCAATGATATCTGTACCATTGAAATTAGAAACCTTGATAACGGCGAGGCGCTTGACGAGCTTGATCATTCGGCCTTTTGCGGTGAGATCGCTATTGGCGGGGTTGCACAGGAAATTGATGTTCAGGTTGGTGGTGACCGCGAGCTTGACCTCGCCGATTTGACTCAGCACCATCATGTGCGGGCCCGCGATCGTGCCGCCCGGGCGCAACGAACGTAACTGGAAAGGCAGGCGCAATTCGGCTTAACCTGCGCTAATCGCATCGAGCATAATGCCGTTCTCTGCGACCCACGGCAGTTCGAGTACGTGCCTGTTGTATTTCTCGATGATTTTGCCGAACCGGTTAAAGGTATCTTGAATGCGTTCGTGGGCTAACTCTTTATCTTCCTGAACTAACGCAGTTGAACCTGCAATGTCAGCGTGCAAGATTACGGCTAGTGTGCCAGATAAACGGTCCTTTGCCATTGGTAGCCCAAACCGATTCGAAGTCAGAAAATAGTATCACAGATCAAAATTTGGTTTTTAGGTATTAGGTTAGGAGCGAGAGTCCGCTTAGTGCCGTTCGCTGCCCCTGCGCTGCGTCTTTCAGTGACCGCTATGGAGAAAACGGACGCTCAAATCCTCTACGCCAACGGCCGAGAAGTGCCCAACTGAGACACTCGAGTATAAGTAGTGACTGTCTGTACCCGACGCAAAACGGTAATTAAGGCAGGGTTTACCAGATTAATCTCTCTACCCTGTACCTACCCACTATTCCAGCGAAATAACAACCTTACTTCAATTATCTTGATAAAACCGGTTCAATACATTCGTACCTGATAAACTTGTTGGAAATGTACGGATTGCCCCGAATTCATACAACGGAAAAGGTGGATGTTTTGTTAATTTCAATGCCCATTTTGCGCCTGGCGAAGAACAATCTTCATTAAGCATGAATCACATAGATACATCAGACCTAGTCATCAGTAGACGACTGCTTGGGTTTCGTTTCATTTACGCGATTGATAGAGAAGAAAATTGAAGGACTATAGGCATCATCCACTCTTTAATCGGCAAAGCGCGGCAAAAACAGACAGCAACAAAACTAAGCCTGCCATTGTTGCACTGTTTCTGGGAGTAGTTTACTCATTATTAGAATTACTGTTTATTAAGGAAATTATTCCATGGAATGAAGGATTTGTATTTTTATTTTTCCTAATAATTACCCCATGCGCTTTTATTTCAATAAAGTATAAAAATCCGAAATTATTGATTGGGGTTTTTATTTTTTTAGTGATCATAGATTTTTGTTTTATTGTTCTCTCATTGAATGAAAATATATACATAGAATTTGTTGTAAACGTAATTTATCCAGAATCCTTTCCCTATATCCATGCAATCATCGTATTGATTAGTTCAATTTTCCTAATGTATTTCACATACACGAAAACCCATAGTGAGGATCAAGCACTTTAGGGGAACCCTAGACCACGTATTATAAATTGAGAATAAAATGTGCTCAATGATCTAATGATTATGAGCGATCGAAACGTGCCGATTGCAGAAGCCCGGACTGCGTTTTTCAGTGTCTCCTTTCGAGAAAACAGACACTCAGAATTGATATTTCAGAGTCCGAGAAGTGCAACTCGGACACCCAAACTGAAAAAAATAGAGGCACATCTTTCTCTTTAAGGTAAAATGCTCCCCCCTGTAGATTTAACTAATTCCTGTTCATGCCGATGTCGCAATCTGATGAATACCAATAATAAGTTAAACGTCATTTTAATCACGATTGCGGCTTTGGGAATCACCCTGTCCGGTTTCAGTGGGTGGTTGCTTTATGAAGCAGAAGAGAAGTCGATAATCAGTGAACTTCAAAGAGATGTCGATGAGCGTGCTTCTTCATTACATCGTGAGCTGCTGATCAATTTTGAAACTTTACAGTCACTAGCCATTTTATTCCATGGAGCTGCGATTCCAGAGCATGGGCAGTTCCGAAAAGAAGCTCAAAGAATTTTGAGTCGACATGGTGACATTCAGGCTCTCGAATGGATACCGCGTATCATTCAGTCGGAGCGAGCCCAATATGTGTCAAGAATAAGGCGATATTTCCCAGATTATGAAATCAGTGAACGGCAAGAACAAGGGGTTATGGTGAGAGCAGAGGAAAGACAAGAATACTATCCTGTGTATTTTGTTGAACCTCTGTTGGGGAATGAATCTGCCTTGGGCTTTGATCTTTCTTCCAGCCCCTCACGTCTAGAGGCTCTTGAAATGTCCAGAGATAGAGATATTCCTCAAGCAACCGCTAGTATTACTCTTGTCCAGGAAAGTGGGAAGCAGAAAGGATTTCTTGCATTCTTGCCCATTTACAGGGGGCGCCCATTGACCGTAGAACATCGACGTGAGAATTTAGTCGGATTTGTCCTTGGTGTTTACAGGATCGGCGACATTTTTACCAGTTCGGCCCCACACGAAAAATCACTTGGTATTGAGATGAGACTTGTTGACGAAACCTCATTATCTAAGCCTGAAGTTCTCTATACTCACAAATCGCGAACTGGGTTCCCATCCTATGAGGGCTTTAGTTATCGAAAAGAGCTGCCTGAAATTTGGGGTCGAAAATGGAGTTTAGTTGCTTCGCCAACAGTAAGTTACGTTTCTAAAAGGAGAGACATTTTTTCCCAGATGATATTCGTTATTGGGATTGTCTTTACAGCGGTTATCGTTTTGTATGTCAAAATGATTTCGCAGCGTACGGCCACCATTCAGAAAAAAGTCACTGAGAAAACCCACCAGTTAAGTGAGGCAAATAAAAAATTAGACTATCTATCGCGCACTGATAGTCTAACCGGGATCGCCAATAGAAGGCTCATGGATGAGATATTAGATAAAGAATGGTTGCGTGCAATTAGAAATAAAACAAGTATCTCCTTTTTGCTCATCGATGTTGATTTTTTCAAAATGTACAACGACAACTACGGTCATCTTATGGGTGATGAATGTTTAAAGTTGGTTGCGGTGACACTCAAAGAGATACCTAGTCGCCCCTCCGACTTGGTTGCGCGATACGGAGGGGAGGAGTTCGCTCTTGTGCTTGCCGAAACCACAAGCGCACAAACTGTGGCCGAAGACTGTCGCCGATCAATAGAGGAGTTGCAGATCCAGCATGGATTTTCGGATACAGCAGACGTAGTGACGATAAGTGTCGGTGTCTGCACATGCTTCCCTACGAGTGGAACCAATCCCAGAATGATCGTCGACTCTGCCGACAAGGCCCTTTACAAGGCTAAAAAGACTGGGAGGAACAGGGTTGAGGTAGTTGTGCCCTTTGCTGCCGTTAGTAATTAAAAAGTGATCGGCTCCTCACGACCCTTCTGAGACATTCGCTAACGCCGCATTTCAGCGGGATTTTGTGCAGCGCAGCGGAACAAAATGTCCGACTGCAAATGTCTTGTTAGCTGCGGCACTGTAATACAACATGGGATACTTCACGGTGACCGCAACGTGTAGATGTAAGCATCAACTTTGCATCCATCTTTGAGTTTCACCTTTGCCAGCACACGACGATAAGCTTTACCTTCAAACGCATCAAGACTAGCCCAATGGCCTAATAGGCTCTCCGAAGTGAAAAGAAATCCATCGACTTCCCCGCCATGTTCATCGAGATCAATGCCAGGATAACCCATTTCAGCGCCCCAACCTTCTTCTCGCAGGGTTCCTGATACAGTTGCGGTTTCCCATGAACCTCCAATAGCGTTAAGCACATGCTCATTTGGACGATCCGGACCTAGAGTCCCGTAAACAAATAATTTTTCTATCACTGTTCCTCCAAGAGCAGCTAACCGGTGATTATGCGTCACGTCTCACTGCCCCTCATTTGTATCTTGATATCATTGTAAATCTCAAAAGGGTTGGCACTCAATTCTATGCACACCGATACATGTCCCCAGCTTTCAGGCCAGACCAACTGATAAAAGTTTCCGTAGCGAATCAGAATGTGGTCCATTCCACCACAATCAATATTACCTCTTTGAGTGGCTAACTTAAGCAGTGTCGGATTAACCAACAACTCCTCGTATTTATCGCTCTCGGAACTACTTGTGCCAACTGTGTCGGATTTAGAATCCCTTTCAAGCTGCCCGTCACGATAAATAGCCACATATCGAATGTGGTCCGAAATTTTGAAAATATCTTCAATCATTGTCGGTTTCCTATGTACACATAACAGTATATTTTAGAGGCCTGAGGCCTCCTCCATGTTTGATCTGGTTACTTCCAGCGAGTGCCTACTCTGGGGTGGGGGTAATGATCGTTGGATGTGCCAGCGACGAAACCTACCATTCTTACTATGAGAAAAAGACTTGATGATTTAAAGAATGATCTTCTTTCTCAAGAAGAAATTCATCATCTTCGGGATAGTATTTCGCTACACCTGGATCATCACCAGCAAACTTTTTAACGGCCTCAATTGAGTCCCATACGGTTATCAGCAAGAAATGTGAAGCATCATCTTCATCCCGGCGAGTGAAGAAAAGCTGCTGAAGTCCATCGATAGAACCATAGTCTGGCGCGGCTCGCTTTTTCATAAATGATTCATATGCATCCCCATCTGACAGACGAGTGCGCCCGTGCCAAGTTCTAACAATCATATTCTTCTCCGCCAGTGGTTATGGTTAGAGGCTAAGCTAATTCAAAAACTAAATCTACATTGTTTGTAATGACTCTAGTGTGCCGTTTTGAGAAGTTCTCGTTCATATATCCAAGGTCAGCTATCAAGAAACTACGTCCAATCTCCTCCTGACGACTAAGGGGTCGTGCCCGTTGTTGAGAGCTCTAATCTAGACCTTGCAGTTATGCCGATGAAGCTATCTCTTTGAAAGCTCGATCCATAATACCAATCGCTTGATCAATTTCATCCTTTGAGATTGTAAGGGGTGGCGCGAGACGCCATACCGAGTGCTGACCACCGACCCGGTTAATGTTGAGGCCTAGCTGATAACATCGCTTAGAGAGTTTTTCGATCAGTGCATGATCTGGTTCTTTCGTGATTCGATTGGCCACAATTTCCACACCGATAAGAAGACCACGCCCGCGAATGTCTCCTATTGCTTTGTGATGGCGCTGAAGATTACAGAGGCAATCTTTCAAGTATTCGCCAATCACGGCGGCGCGTTCGGTTAGCTTCTCGGCAAGAATTACCTCCACCACGGCGAGTCCGACAGTGGCGGTAAAAGGGTCTGACGCATGCGAGGTGTAATGAGAAAAACCCTTCTTTCTAGCTTCCTCCGCCACGGCGTCAGAAGCGATCACGGCTGAGAGTGGTAAGCCGCCGCCCAGTGTTTTTGATAGGGTTAAAATATCAGGAACAATCCCTTCTCTATTGAAACCAAAGAGTGTTCCGACCCGACCCAGCCCAGTTTGAGCTTCATCGAAAACAAGGAGTATTCCACGTTCGGCGCAGAGTTTTTTCAATCGGCCCATATAACCCTGTGGAGGTACTATGATGCCACCGGCACTTTGTATCGGCTCGACGATCACCGCTGCTTCCTCGCCAACCGAGGTTGCATCAATCATTTCAAAACCGACGTCAAGGCAAGTCATATCGCATTGATTCGCACAATGGCGGATGGGGCAGCGATAACAGTTGGGCGATGGGATAGCTAGCGAGCCAGGCATCACCGGGCCATATTTCTTACGACCATGAGCATAAGTTGTCGAGGCAGCACCTGTCGTCGTTCCATGCCATGACCCCGCCATGCCAATAATCTCGAATCGCCCCGTTGTGATTTTTGCAAGTCTGAGTGCTGCTTCATTGGCCTCACCACCAGTATTCAGCAGTTGTACTTTGCCGAGTGGTTCGGGTAACAGTTCGCAGAGACGGTTCGCGAGAGCAATCACATCTGGTGATATCATTGTGCTGTCCAGATGAATGACCGTTTGCCCCGCCCTTGCCATAGCTTCAATGATCTTCGGATGATTATGACCGATAGTCGTGCACATCTGACCGGAGGAGAAATCTAATATCTCGCGACCATCTTCCGTATAAATATACGAACCCTTTGCTCGAACAATTAATTCGGTTGAGAAATCACGACCATAGTGAAGAAGATGCTGATCAAATGGCATTGGTCCGGGTTCATGGGTAGAGGGCATCTTTAATTTCTCGGACTGGCGGCAACAATGTAACGGCATGGTTTCCTGGTTTTATTTATAAACTTACATTCAGAAGGCGGCCCTAGTTCAAGGCTGTCGCCAACTTCCAAAAGGTGTTTTATCTCTCCTTCTGCTATTGTCAGTCGACCAGCTAGAACCCAAACTATTTGATGGAAAACAGCGTAAATAGATGCAGGAAACGTGACCTCAGATCCAGCGGGCAGATCAACAGAAACAATTTCAATTGGTCCACCGGCACTTGGTGAAATCAAGGTGCGGATACAGTCTGATTCGGGATCAGTCCAGCTTGGGTGCTCGGAGTCTCGGATCAAACGTCCCTCATGACCCTCAGCTCGCGTCAGGAAAGTAGACAGTGTGAGGCCAAATGCACCACATAACCGACCCAGCACAATAGTAGTCGGACTCGATTCACCCCGCTCAATCTTACTTATCATCGCCTTCGAGACACCAGATTGATTTGCGAGATCGGCTAATGACCATTTTCGAGATTCCCGTTCGGCGCCAACTCTAGTCGCAATCTTTCCTGACAAATAATCTAATTTAGTAGACATACGTCTATTATGTAGGATAAATATGGCGAGTCAACATACAGAACAAAAGAAGGTGCCTATTTATTTTCGGGTAATAGGTGAAGGTCTCCTTTGTGCCGTAAATTGCCGTTCGACCTCCCATTTTGAGTGTCGGCTTTGCGGAAATTTCCTGGCAATGAAGGGGAAAATATGACACTTCAGAATTTGCGGCTGCCACATCAGCAGTAAATTTTCAAAAGCAGACCCTCAAATTCTCTATGTCAGCGGCCGAGATGTGCCCACAGCGGACATTAATTAATCATTTGCTACTCATCTATTTCGATTGGATACCCCGCTTCCTTCCATATCCTGGTGCCGCCGGGCAGGAAGAAGACCTCAGTGTAGCCCCAGTTGACGACCTTGGCAGTCACCGCCTCTCCATGTCCGCAGCGATTATCGAAACACCTGTAAAAGACCACCTTTTCCGATTTGTTCGCTATTTCTTGCAGAGTCCTTTGTGTCAGCCGTTTCCTCTCCGGATATTCCAAATTTTGATGCCACAGGAGATTAACTGCACCGGGAATATGTCCCCTTTTCCACACGGCGCGATCGCTTATTTCTACGAATATCGCACCTTCTTCCTGAAAGGACTTTGCGGTGGCAACATCAATTTCCGTGGAACCCTCCACCTCCCACCAGAGTTTCGGTCCCTCCCTACGAACAGTAACCAGATACTGCCATGTTAGTGCGGGGATTTTGGAGAGTCCTGCGCGAAAACGCGCCTGGGCTTGCTTTCCGCCTACTTGTGCGAAATCAATACCGCCCTTAAAGGGGGTCGACGAGCCTTGCTCCGGCCCAAGACTCAGCTCAACCATCCCAACGACGTTCGCCATTTCGATGGCGTCTTCGGCCTCCTGCATCTGGCCCAGATGTCCATAACTAGATGCCAGATAGATTAACGGCATCTCGTTACCGGGATCGCGCTTACTCGCCCGCTTGAAGGTTGCCACTGCTCCCTCATAGTTTTCCATCCCAAACTGAACCGCGCCGAGAATAGTCAGGTAACTCGGTGAGTAATGCGGATCAAGCCGCATGGCGTCCCGAATTAACGTCAACCCCTCACCGGGTCGCTCCGCGAGAACCAACGCATTCGCAAGACCGGCTAAGGCCGTGGCGTTGTTGGGATCCAAGGCGACGGCCTTCTCCGCTTCCTCGACCGCTTCGCTGTAAAGTCCGAATGAGGCAAACATGCTCGACTGCAGCGAATGCGCCAGCGGGGTTGGTGTTTTGAGGGCCTCCTCCAGGTGTTCATTCGCCCGACTCTCGGCAAGGAAAGAAGGCATGTCAATGTCGAAGGCCCAGTCGTTCACATAGGCGCCCCAATACACCGACGCCAGCGCAGCCTGGGCCTGAGCGTAACTCGGGTCCAGGCGAACGGCTGTCTCGAAGTATGAAATGCTCCGGGCGAGGTCTTCGCGCGTCCCGAGCTTGTAGTGCGGCCACCCCTGGAGGAACGCATCATAAGCCTCGGAATTATTGGTTTCGACCTGTTCACTACTGCCCTGGTTCTGCCCGACAAGTGTGACCGAAAGAGAGGCCACGATGCTTCGTGTAATCTTGTCTTGCATCGAGAACACATCATCGAGTGCCCCGTCATAACGTTCCGCCCAGACGTGACCTCCGGTGGTCGCATCGATCAACTGGGCATTAATTCGTACCTGGTTACCCACACGACGTACGCTACCTTCCATCACATAACGGACACCGAGTTCTTCGGCAACCTGTCGAATCTTTACAGATTTACCTTTGTAGGTGAACACCGAGTTCCGGGCAATCACGAATAAACCGGAAACCTTGGATATATCTGTAATCAAGTCTTCGGTCATTCCATCGGCAAAATATTCCTGCTCTACGTCGTTACTTATATTGGTGAAAGGAAGCACTGCAATGGATGGTTTGTCGGGTAGTGGTAAAGCCATGCGCTCTACAGAAGCAGGTTCTTCCTGCGGCACCTGTGGGTTAAACCAATAAGCAAACCCTCCAATGACAACTAGCGCTACAACAACAATAATCAGCGCCATTAGTTTTGGTTTCTCTGGAGATAATTTACCTTGGCTAGTCTGTTGCGGAGCCGGAATCGATTGCCCTGCACTCAGTTCGACTCGGTATACTCGTACAGGATCGTCGAACCCCTTCAGCACCTGTTCTCCCAGATTTTCCAGATCAAATGGCATGCGTTTTGGAAGCGTTTCGTGTAGAGCTTCGGTAATGCATAAGCCACCGGGGTCCGCTAGCTGCTCGATGCGTTGTGCCAGTACGACTCCGGATCCAGTTACAGTGTTGTCGGCAATAACGACTTCGCCCATCGCGATACCCACTCTCACGGTAGGTCGCAAGTCGTCTTTTAGACGCGAAATATGGTAGGTATAATCAGCCTGGAATGCGAGTGCGGCAGCTACTGCGTCGGAGGCACGCTCGAACTCGGCCAATAGTGCATCACCGCGAAGTTCCAGCACCTGTCCCTGGTATTTTTCGATGGTGTCGCTAAGGCGCCGAAAGGCCTCCTGGATACGTTCATGAGCCAGTTGTTCATTTTGCTGGACCAGCGCAGTTGATCCTGCAACGTCGGCGTGCAGGATAACTGCAAGTTTGCCTGATAGTTGGTCCTTTGCCATTGGTAGCCCAAATGGAATCAAGGTCAGCAGATACTATCACATGCCGATTTAGAAATTCAGGTGCTGGGCTGATACACGAATGTCCGAAACGTGCCGTTCGCTGCCTCCCGTGACGCGCATTTCAGCGTCTCCTATTGAGAAAGCAGACCCCTAAATCCTCTACGTCAGCGGCGGCAATGTGCCCAAAGCTGTAATTAAGGAACAGCTACCCCCGTGACCTAGCGTCGGTAGGTTGACCGATTATTTACGTCCTATCTGGAAAAAGAGGCAAGGCAAGGGTGGTTCTGGGTTTACGTATTAA
>Ga0164320_10000277_pt1 | contig 15954 bp, 16 predicted proteins | sample GuaBasSediGuay11_FD_113736 | JGI IMG/M metagenome (GOLD analysis project Ga0164320, IMG submission 113736) | Subseafloor sediment microbial communities from Guaymas Basin, Gulf of California, Mexico - Guay11, Core 4567-28, 0-3 cm | ecosystem: Environmental > Aquatic > Marine > Hydrothermal...
AACGGTACCGAGATTCCGGTGATGTTCTGGGCAATTGAGGATCACGAGGAACCGGCCCGCGAGTTATTCGATCGCGAATTCGCTCGCACGATTGAATTTTTTGAACGCAAAGTCGGACCTTACCCGTGGGGGCAGGAAAAACTGGGCGTCGCCGAAACGCCGCACCTGGGCATGGAACACCAAACCGTCAATGCCTACGGCAATGAATTTGCGCGCGGCAAATACGGCTTCGACTGGTTGTTCCACCACGAATTGGCGCACGAGTGGTTTGGTAACGTGATGACTCACGTGACCGTATCGGATATGTGGTTGCACGAAGGATTCGGCGCATTCATGCAACCTGAATACACGCGCGAGGTGCTAGGCGACGCAGCCTTTCACGCCAGCATGTATTCAACCTACCTGGGAATCAATGCATGCAACGCGATCGCACCCCGAGATGAATTTTCGGCCGATGAGCTCTATTTTGACGATCCCGAGGGAAGCGGTCCGGCAGGTGATATTTATTCCAAGGGAACCTGGCTGCTGCATTCGCTTCGATACCTGATTGGTGAGGACAAATTCTGGGAGGCCGTCAGAATTCTTGTTTACGACACACCGGATCCGAGCAGCCTGAAACCGCCGATACCCGCTCGCTTTCGCTCCACTGACGACTTCATGCGCATCGCCAGCGACGTGGCGGGCGAAGACCTAGCGTGGTTCTTCGAGGTATACGCACGGCGTGGTCCGCTGCCGATTTTGACGATTACCAATCAAAAGGATGACGTCGTTCTCGAGTGGCAGGAAGTTGGCGATCTTGATTTTCCGATGCCCATTCCTGTGCGTGTTAAAGGTGGCATCAAGCGTATCGGATTTACCGACAATCGCGTCACGTTGTTCGGCGTATCGAGTCGCGATATCCAGGTTGACCCTTACATGCAGGTGCTGCGCAAGTTATCGATTGTGCCGACCTGCGAAGAGCGCCGGGCTGAAGAGGACGATGAATAAATGAGAGACACCGGCGATTAATTTTTCGTCAATCGGTGGAGACCGCACCCCGAAAGCGGACTTTTGGCTGCTAGACTACTGAGGGTCCGCTAATGACCCGAAGCGGACGTTCGGAAGTTCTACGAGACTCGCTTTCCCGAATGACGGCTCGGTTCTTATGTTGCCTGAAAACGCCTGGCGGGCGGGACCAAACTTAATTACAACGGGGGCTGCAGTTGTCAGTTTGGATTTAATATGAACAAATCATCGCATGAACACCGTATGGACAAATACACAATTAGAATAGTCGTATTCATCGCTATTGTAATTTACTGGGTCGTAGAATCTGCTTTGCATAGGTATATATTCGCAGACAATCACTTTGACCTGATTCCTACGGATGCCAATGAGTTATGGATGAGGGGATTTGTCGTCGCGATAATAATTCTCTTTGGTGGTTATATTGAATACCATATGCGAAGAATTAGAGAGAAGGAAAAAGAAAAAATTGACATCTATGTGGCCATGCTCCGATCGTCTAATCACATCTTGAATAATTTCCTGAATCAAATGCAGATAATGAAAATTGAAGCTGAACAATGTCAGGACTTTAACAAAGATATTTTGGGCGCATACGACATCATCGCCAGTGAAGCTAACGAACTAATTCGCAATCTGGAAGAAATACCGTCTCTAACAAAGGAAGATATTTTGGGGACCGTTGCGTCACGTTGATTGCAACCAAATTACTCATATTCCGGTCATTTGCTGAAGCTCGCCAGACGCGGATTGCCACCGGCTCCCGCGATTGAGTTCATAATCAAATGTCCGCTTTCGGGAAAAGCGGACATCACGTCCAGAAACATTGCTGCCTATCAACCGACCGTATGGCGATTTTTGAGCGTCTCGACGACGTCTATTAGCCGAATATCCTGATCTGTTAGCAGCACGAGCAAGTGGTAGAGCAGATCAGCCGATTCATCGACGGTTGCATCACGATTACCGCTAGTTGATGCAAGCACTACTTCGATCGCTTCTTCGCCCACTTTCTGGGCAATTCGCTGGGTGCCAGAGGCAAAAAGCTCGGATGTATAACTTCCCTCGGCGTGTGACGATTTACGCTCGACAATAATGTCCTCAAGCGCAGTCAAAAAACTCAGGTCAGTACCGCTCAAAACGATGTCCTCATAGTCTGATGTCGACGGATTGTGTTGCGAGAAACTGCTTCAAATCCGCGATGTGAATGTCTGCGTCGTGAAACACGCTGGCGGCCAGCGCAGCATCGACATTGGCGATTTTGAAAACGTCGGCAAAATGTTGCCGTTCACCAGCGCCGCCCGAAGCGACCAACGGCACGATCGTGTTTTCCCGAACGATGCGAAGTTGTTCGCAATCGTATCCCTGGCGTACGCCATCCTGGTTCATGCAATTGAGTACGATTTCTCCGGCACCGCGCGCCTGCGCTGCATCGATCCAGTCGACCGTTAGACGTTTGGCTTCGGTAGTCTTGTCGGCGTCGCCGGTATATTGATAAACATGGTAATCGTCGCCCTGCTGGCGGCTGTCGACGCCAACGACGACACACTGTGAACCGAATCGGGTCGCGAGCTCCGTGATTAACTTCGGGTTGTCGAGGGCAGGGGAGTTAATGGATATTTTGTCCGCCCCCTTATTCAATACTTCCTCTGCCGACTGAATATTGCGAATGCCGCCCGCAACACAAAACGGTATGTCAATTACTGCGGCTACTCGACTTACCCAATCGCGATCAACGCTTCGGCCGTCGGGGCTCGCGGTAATGTCATAGAATACGAGTTCATCGGCACCTTCGGCACAATAACGTTGCGACAAGTCAATAATGTCACCGACCACTCGATGATCCCGAAATTGCACGCCTTTGACGACGACGCCGTCGCGAACGTCGAGGCACGGAATTATGCGCTTTGCAGGAATGTCTCGATCTCCTCGACAGTGATCTTGCCGTCGAGCAGGGCACGTCCGCTGATTGCGGCGGGCACACCGATACGACGCAGTTGGTGGAGATCGTCAATGTGCCGCACGCCACCGGAGGCCTGTAATTTCAGATCCGGGTAGCGCTCGACAATGCTCGCATACAAATCGAGATTCGGCCCAGTCATTGCGCCGTCGCGACTAACGTCAGTGCACAGCACTTGTTGCAGTCCCGAGCTCATAAAATCACCAATGCACTCAAACAAAGTCATCTCGCTTTTACGAGTCCATCCGTGCGTCGTAACTATCGGCTCGTTTTGTTCGTCGATTTTTACGTCGAGTGCAATGACGATGCGATCTTTTCCAAACCGGTTGAGCCAGGCTTTGACGGTATCCGGTTCTGTGACAGCCAGACTGCCGACCACGCATCGACTGACACCGGCGTCCAGCCAGGCGGCAACGGTCGCCGCATCGCGAATCCCGCCACCGAGTTGAATGGCCTGCCGTGATTCACTGGCAATTGCCGCAACGATGTCCCGATTTTGCTGCGTTCCCGATTGGGCCCCATCAAGATCGACAATGTGCAAATCGCTGACCGCAAGCTCTGCGAATTGCCGTGCTATTTGAGCAGGATCGTTGCTGTATTCGGTGCTTTTCCCGAAATCACCCTGGTACAGACGAACACACTTGCCATTCTTTATATCAATCGCGGGGATGACGATCATGCTGCCCACTCAAGGAAATTTCCCAGTAGACGGGATCCCGCGGCAGACGAGCGTTCCGGATGAAACTGCGTGGCAATGAAATTGTCTTTGGCAACGACCGCCGAGAAACCGTCGGCATGATTTGCCGAGGCAAGCGTATGGTCGGCTACGGGCAACGCGTAGCTGTGCAAGAAGTAAAAATATTCGCCACTCGTCAATTCGTTCAACACACCGTGGCTCGTCGTTTTTTGAATTGAGCACCAGCCCATATTCGGTACCGGGCAGTCAGGGCTTGCTGGCAATTTGCTCGCAATCCCTGGAATTATTCCCAGGCAATCGATGTTTTCCTCTTCGGATGCGTCGGCCAGCAATTGCATGCCGAGACAGATGCCAAGAACGGGCTGCGTCAGATTTCGAATAACATCGAGAAGCCGATGCTCGCGAAGGCGCCGCATTGCATCTTTGGCGGCACCGACCCCGGGCAAAATGACCCTTGAGGCATTTTGTATTGCACCGGCGTCTGTAGTCAGAGTCGCGTCATGCCCCAGTCGTTGCAACGCATATTGCAACGATGCGATATTGGCACCACCACTATCAATAATTGCAATACTGGCGACAGGCATCTCAGCTCAATGTGCCTTTGGTGGATGGCAGGGCGTTTCCTTCCTGGCGTACCGCCTGGCGCAACGCACGGCCGACAGATTTAAAACACGCCTCGACCATGTGGTGTGCGTTTTCACCTGTCACGTTTACATGTAAAGCCGCGCCCAAAGAGTCGGCGAGGGTGCGAAAAAAGTGTTGCACCATCTCGGTCGACAATTCACCGACGTTTTCCCGAGGGAACTCGCCCTCAAAAACAAATCGGCCGCGCCCGGAGAGGTCCAGGGATACCCTGGCCTCGCTTTCATCCATTGGAACGACAAAGCCGTAGCGATTGATTCCCAATTTGTTCCCAAGTGCTTCGCGCAATGCTTCACCCAGACAGATCGCGGTGTCTTCTACCGTGTGGTGGTCGTCAATCTCGAGGTCGCCGTCGCATTGAACGACCAAACTAAAAGCTCCGTGTTTGGCGACCTGTTCAAGCATGTGATCGTAAAAACCGATTCCCGTGGAAATCGAGATTGGCGATTCAGTATCCAGGTTGACGGCGACCGTGATATCGGTTTCTTTCGTCTGCCGCTTCTTTTGAGCCTGCCTGTCGGCGTGGCAAAGCGCGTCAACGACTCCTGCCCAGGTAGTTTGTCGATTGCCGTTTTTCTCGATCAGAAAACCACGTACGCCGACACGTTTTGCGAGCTCGAGGTCGGTCTTTCGATCTCCGATTACGGCTGACGCCCCAAGGTCGATGTCGTTTGCGGCCAGGAATGCTGTCAGTAGGCCGGCACGGGGTTTACGACACTCGCAACCATCATCGGCCGTGTGCGGGCAAATGAATATCTCGTCGAACGTAATTCCCTGTGACTCAAATAGAGACAGCACATAGTCCTGACACTCCCGAAACTGTGGTTCCGGAAATGAATCAGTGCCCAGCCCGTCCTGGTTGCTCACCATGACGAATCGATATCCGTTGTCCCGGAGTTCCAGTAGCGCCGGTATCACGTCCTCGATGAGGCGCAGCTTGGATAATGCGTCGACTTGATTGTCCGCAGGTTCCTCGATGAGTGTGCCGTCGCGATCGATGAACAGTATTCGACTACTCATGTCACGAGTCCCGTAGCTTCCCAAGCGATTGCAGCAAGCGATTATTTTCCGCCGCACTACCTACGGTAATGCGAATACAATTTGCCAGATCGCCGGCAAAGTCCCGCAATAGAATCCCGTCGCCTGCAGTTCGATCGAGCAACGTTGCAACGTTGTCGACTTCAATCAGGAAGAAGTTAGCCGAGCTGGGCCAGATTCGGCGAACGAATGAAAATGCACGTATCTCTTCGATTAACCTCGCGCGCTCGGTAACAACGGCCTCGATCCAGCCGTCTGCGTCTGTCTTGCCGGCCAACAGGGCATTTTCGACACATTCAATGACCGGCGTCGCAAGCGCGTAGGGTGCTTGCACTGCGTCCAGCATTCGAATCACTGCGGGTGCGGCGATGACACAGCCGCACCGGGCGCCAGCGTATGCACGTGCTTTTGAAAGTGTTCGCAAGACGACCAGGTTTTCGTATTGATCCAGCAATTCGACGATCGAGGGCTGCTGTGCGAACTCGATGTAGGCCTCATCGATGGCTACCACCGACTTGTTCGCCCGCGATTCAAGCAAATCGAGTAAATCATTTCGCGGAATGACGTTGCCGGTTGGATTGTTCGGTGAACAGAGAAAAATGAGACGCGTCGATTCATCGCACTCTGCGATCAGCGCGTCAATGTCTACGGCAAAATCCTGGTCTCGGGTTGTTGTGAATTCGATCAGACGCGCACCCTGTACTTCGGCGTAATGGCGATACATTAAGAACGTTGGCGTCGTCGTTGCGATGCTGTCTTGCCCCGCCCGGCAAAATACCCGGACCAACAAGTCGATGCCTTCGCTGCTGCCCCGGGTAACGACCAGGTTGTCGGGCTTGCAGCCAAAGTTCTCGGCCAGCAGGTTCCTGAGCTTCGTGGGGCGAATTTCAGGATACCGGTTGAGCGGGCGGCGAAACCGATCGTCGCGGTTGGTCCACGGCAATTCATTGGCGTTTAGCCGAATCGTGTTATCCAGCTGCTCAGCTGCCGTATACGGCTCGAGTGCCCTGATTTCGGGTCGCGCAAGCGCTGCGATCGTCACGATACGGCTCCTAGGCTGCGTCGTACGGCCGCTGCATGGCCGTCAAGGCCTTCAAGCTCCGCCAGTTCAATCACCGTGTTGCCAATGGCGACCAGACCTTCTGTCGTTAATTCCTGCACGGTCATGCTGCGCAGGAATTGATCGGTACTGAGCCCGCTGCAGGCACGTGCGAAACCATGCGTCGGTAGTACGTGGTTGGTTCCACTGCAATAATCGCCGGCGGATTCCGGCGTCCATTGCCCAAGGAAAACAGATCCGGCGTTGCGAATATCTGTGAGCCGCTCGCCTGCCGATTCACACTGTAGAATCAGGTGCTCTGGCGCGTATCGATTGCTAATCTCAATGGCCTTATCGAGGTCATCGACGATAATCACGCGCGAATTGGCAAGTGCCTGTCGTGCAATATCTGCCCGAGTAAGTTCTTTGAGCTGGGTTTCCACCGCCTGCTCAACTTCTCCTGCCAGGCTAGCGCTCGTCGTGACAAGTAACACTTGCGAGTCGACGCCATGCTCTGCCTGGGACAACAAATCCGCTGCGACAATGTCGGCCGATGCGGATGCGTCGGCAATGACGAGCACTTCCGACGGTCCCGCCAGCATATCGATCGCTGCGCCGGCAGGGTCGACACTAACGAGCGACTTGGCTAACGTCACCCAGGCATTGCCGGGGCCAAAAATTTTGTAGACTTTGGGCACCGTTTTCGTGCCATAGGCCATTGCGGCGATCGCCTGGGCGCCACCGATCTTAAATATGTCCCGAACCCCGGCGCGCGATGCCGCGACCAGCACAGCCGAGTCCGCTCGGCCGTCGAGACGGGGTGGCGTACACAGGATGCACGTCGGGCAGGACGCAATCACCGCGGGCACAGCCAACATGATTGCGGTAGACGGAAGCGGGGCGGTACCAGCCGGTACATACAGGCCGACAGCATCAATGGGATGGCTGATTCGTTGACAACGAAAGCCTGGCATCGTCTCAATCGAAATCGGCGCTGTCAGCTGCGCCTCGTGAAAACAACGCACGTTGGCGATGGCGAGATCGATCGCCGTAATGGCATTATCGGTGAGTTCCTTTTCGGCCGCCCGAATTTCATCGTCGCTAACACGAAAGTCCGCCAATTCAACACGATCGAATTTCGCGGTGAACTCGCGGATCGCTGTGTCGCCAGAAACCCGGACCTGTTCGACGATACTGGAAACGGCCTCCGTCATCGCTGCGTCTCCGGCCATGGATGGGCGGCGCAAGGCGGCTTCCTGTTGGTCAGCCGGGAGGCCCGCCCATAATATCGTTTCCGGACCCATGCCTACACCAACATCTTCTCGACTGGCAACACGAGCAAGGAACTTGCGCCGGCCGCCTTTAGATTCTCGAGCGTCTCCCAAAAGACATTCTCCCGGCACACGGCATGTATCGCGACCTTGTCCGGAACGCCCTCAAGCGGGATCACAGTGGGTGTCTCAGAACCCGGCAATAGACGCCGAATTTCGTCCAGTGCGTCTCGCGGTGCGTGCAGCATGATGTACTTGCTTTCGCGAACCTGCAGTACGCCGTCAAGACGCTGCAGAAGGCGGCTGATCCATTCCTGCTTTTCGTCACTCAAGGCCGCGCGGGTCTGAATAACAACGGCTTCGCTGTCCAGCAGTACCTCAACCTCTTTAAGTCCGTTCGCCTCCAGCGTCGAACCCGTGGATACAAGGTCACAAATGAAATCTGCTTTGCCCAGCCGCGGCGCGATTTCGACGGCACCCGAAAAATAGACGGATTCGGCCCGGATTGAATTCTTGTCGAGAAAATTCTTTAATAATCGCGGGTAACTCGTTGCAATACGAGAGGTTTCGAGAGAACTCAAGCCAACGTAGTCGGTGCCATCGGGGGCTGCTACAGACAGGCGGCAATGGCCAAAGTCCAGTTCCGCGACCTGGCTGAACATGGCTTTACGACCATCAGATTCCAGTTCCAGGCGTTTCTCCTCAACGACGTTGAGTCCAACAATGCCCAGATCGCAGACATCTTCACTCACCAGCCCGGGAATGTCGTCATCGCGCACCAGTAACAGGTCGATAGGCATGTTTTCGCCGTAGCAAAACAACCGATCCTTGCTCTTGGTGAGCTTCAATCCACAGCGTTCGAGCAGGTCCTGTGAGTGCTCGGTCAAACGTCCGGTTTTTTGCACCGCAATTTTTATGCGCTGCTCAGAAGAGTCCATGGCCAGGTCCTAGTGTGAGGTGGGGCTGTTGCGGCGAGATGTGCGTTCGAACGCTGTGCGATAACCGCCGAAACCGTCGGTCAAGAAACGCGCGACACGCCCGATGGTGGTAACGCTGACACCTGTAAGATCGTTGATTCCACGGTAGGTCAGACCCTCTTCGAGGAGTTCAACTACCTGCCAACGATCGACCAACGCCTGCAATTCGGCGGGGGTGCATAAGTCGCGGAGAAAATTGCGGCACTCAGAAGGGCTTCGGAGCGAAACTACCGCCCGAAACAGGGCGTTTTCTGCCGCATCATGCTGGCTCTGTGTTTCCTGTCGATTGGGCTTCATGTTTTGTACTCATGTATTAATGCATTAATACACTAATACAACAAACTACAAAGCGCAATAGGCCAGTCGACGCTATTCCAGAAAACTGATGATTCGGTCGGTCATATCGTCCGTAGAGACCGGTGTTTCGCCTTTTCGAGCCAGATCGGGCGTGCGGTCACCTGTAGCGATCGCACTCTCTATCGCTGCTTCAATGAGCGCCGCTTCCTCTTCCAGGTTAAGGCTGTGCCGCAGCAGCATCGCGGCACTGGCAATCATGCCGCAGGGATTGGCGGTGCCTCGACCGGCCAGGTCCGGCGCAGAGCCGTGAATGGGCTCGTACAGCCCGACTGAGCCATCACCGATCGACGCCGAGGGCAACATGCCCAAAGACCCGGCCAATACCGACGCCTCGTCGGTCAGAATGTCCCCAAACATGTTTTCGGTAACGATAACGTCGAATTCATTGGGACGTGTCAGCAAATGCATAGCGGCAGCGTCTACAAGCAGTACTTCAAGTTCGAGACTCGGAAATTCCTCGTCAACAACTCGATCGGTGACTTCACGCCACAACCGGGAGGTTTCGAGCACGTTAGCCTTGTCGACTGAGCAAAGTTTGCCGCGCCGGTTTTCCGCAAGCCGTCCAGCGACCCGGACGATGCGTTCAATTTCCTCCGTGGAGTAGATGCAGAGATCGCTTGCCCAGTCGCCCTTGCGAGTCTTTTCGCCAAAATAAATACCGCCGGTCAGTTCCCGAACCACGACCAGGTCAATACCCCACAATAGTTCGGTCTTGATTGGCGAAGCGTCCGCAAGTTCCGCAATGAACTTGACGGGACGGAGGTTGGCATAAACTCCCAGCAGGGCGCGCAATCGCAGCAATCCCTGTTCCGGCCTGACCGTCGCATTCGGATCAGACCACTGGGGCCCGCCGACCGCACCGAGTAGTACTGCGTTGCAGCGCTCGCAACTTGCAATGGTTTCTTCGGGGAGTGGATCTCCCGACGATTCGATCGCGGCACCGCCTATTTTATGCACCTCGAACTTGAACGAGTGATCGAATCGCTGCGCAATTTCTTTAAGCACACGATGCCCGGCCGCTGTGACTTCAGGGCCAATACCGTCTCCCGGTAACAAGGTAATCAGGGCGTCCAGGACCGTTTCTCCTCAAAAGAGTCGATTTTGCCAAATTGTTGTTGCAAATACCCTAGCTGATCGATGCCTTCAATCAGGCAATAACGGGCAAATTCATCGATCGGAAAGTCGACGGATTGGCCGTTCGGTAGTGTCAACGTGGATGCGGCGACATCTATATCAACCGATACGCCAGGGTTCTGTAACAGCCATTGGTGTGTCTCGTCATCCACAACAATCGGTAGCAGGCCGTTCTTCAACGAGTTATTGCGAAATATGTCAGCGATCTCCGTGCTGATAACCGCTTTGATACCGAAGTCCAGCAGTGCCCATGGCGCATGTTCGCGTGACGATCCGCAACCGAAGTTATTGCCGGCAACAAGCACCTGGCAATCCACAGCAGCCGGGTCGTTCAAGGGAAAGTTGGCTTGCGCGCTGCCATCTTCGCGAAATCGAAGATCGTGAAACAAGTGCTTGCCAAAGCCGTCGCGAGAAGTTGCTGTCAGGAATCGGGCGGGAAGAATTTGATCCGTGTCGATATCGCGCGTTGCCATTACAACCGTACGTGATTTTATGTGTTTAATCGCTTGCACATCTGACACCTTAGATATACTCCCTGGGGTCCGCGACTTTTCCACTAAGTGCGGACGCAGCGGCGGTCATGGGACTCGCGAGAACGGTTCTTACGCCGACACCCTGGCGACCCTCAAAATTTCGATTGCTCGTACTGACGCTAAGCAGGCCGCTATCCGGAGTATCGCCATTCATGCCAAGACACATTGAACAGCCCGACTCGCGCCATTCGGCGCCAGCGCCCACGAAAATCTTATCGAGCCCAATTGATTCCGCTTGTTTCTTGACTTGCTGCGATCCCGGAACGACCAACATTCGAACTCCCTTCGCTATCTGACGACCTTCGAGGATGTCAGCGGCCTGCTGCAGGTCCGAAAGACGCGAATTTGTGCAGCTGCCAATAAAAACAACGTCAACGCTGGTCTCCGTCAATGGCTGGCCGGGTGAAATCTGCATGTAATCCAGCGCCTTGCGGAAACTCGGATCATCGGAGCCGTCAGGCACCGGGTCATTGATTCCGATGACCATGCCTGGATTGGTGCCAAACGTCACCATCGGCTGCAAATTCGCGGCGTCGATCGTTACTGTCTTGTCGAATACCGCCTCATCGTCGCTCGTGAGCTTTCTCCAACGGCCGACAGCGAGGTCCCAATCCGCCCCGCTTGGTGCCCAGGGTCGTCCTTGCAAATAGTTAATCGTATGGTCCTCGGGTGCAATCATTCCGGCGCGTGCACCGGCCTCAATCGACATGTTGCAGATCGTCATCCGAGCCTCCATGTCCATCGCGGATATGGCGTCGCCTCGATATTCAATGACGTGTCCGGTACCGCCGTTGACACCGATCTGGCCGATGATCGCCAGAATAAGATCTTTGGAGCAGACCCCGACTGGTAGTCGCCCTTCGATATTGATCGCAAGAGTTTTAGGTCTGCGCTGCAACAAGCACTGGGTGGCAAGTACATGACCGACCGCGGTCGTACCGATACCGAAGGCCAGGGCACCGAATGCGCCGTGTGTGCTGGTATGGCTGTCTCCGCACACAATGGTTTTGCCAGGTTGGGTTGCACCCACTTCCGGTCCGATGACGTGCACAATTCCACGATCCACGCTGTCAAAATCCAGCAGGTCGATGCCGAAATCCACGCAGTTTCGTTGCATCTGGGAAATCTGATTGGCGGCGCTTTCGCTGACAATCGCCAAATCCTTAAAGCTGGCACCCGGGATCGTCGGAGTTGAGTGGTCCATCGTTGCTAACGTTTGGTCAGGTCGCCGGACGGGCAGGTCTCGCTCCCGCAAGAGAGTGAATGCCTGTGGTGTGGTTACCTCGTGAATGAGGTGCAGGTCAATGTACAAGACGGCAGGCGTTTCCTGCGTCTCTGGAGCCACGATGTGTTCTGTCCAGATCTTTTCGAATAATGTTGTCGGGTGCGTCAAATGGTTGCTCGTGAGAAGCTTGCGGTCGAGTCAGTATCGTCGCCAGCCCGCTCACGGCGCCGCAGGATGCGATTGATCACTTCAAGACAGGCACGCGCGCCCGCTTCAACAATATCAACGCTGGTGCCATGTCCTCGGTAGTTGTCGTTGTCGTATTCAACATTCACGGTTGCCTCGCCCTGGGCGTCTTCGCCGATTGAGGCGCTGCGTAATTCGAAATTCTTGACGGTGATCTGGACACCTGTGACCTGTTCCAATGCCGCGACCGCAGCCGCAATCGGTCCGTCGCCTTCAGCGGTCGCAGTCACTGGCTCTACATTCTCTCCGGCGAGCACGACAGTTGCCGAGGCAGGGGAGTCCGAACTCGTCTGCACGTCGAGTTTCTGCAGCGACCAAGGACCGGCTGAGGCACCGTCTACGTCCATTATGATGGCTTCGATGTCGCCGTCATAGACATCCTTTTTCTTGTCGGCCAGTTTCTTGAATTCCTGAAACGCTCGATTCGTCTCGAATTCATCGAGGTCGAAACCCAATTCGCTAACTCGATTCCGAAATGCATGTCTACCGCTGTGCTTACCCAGCACCAGGTTGGAACGACTGATCCCTACGTCCGCCGGACGCATGATTTCGTAAGTTGAACTGTGTTGCAGCATGCCATGCTGGTGTATACCGGCTTCGTGTGCAAATGCATTCTCGCCAACAATGGCCTTGTTCCCGGGCACATGCATCCCGGTGATACTTGATACAAGCCGGGATGCAGGATACAGCCGCGTTGTATCGATACCCGTATCCAGGCCAAAAAATTCGGCACGAGTCTTGACCGCCATTACCACTTCCTCAAGGCTGCAGTTTCCCGCCCGTTCGCCAATGCCATTTATCGTACACTCGACCTGTCGCGCGCCAGCCCGCACTGCCGCCAGACTATTGGCGACGGCCATTCCGAGGTCGTCATGGCAGTGGACACTCAACGTGACGTCGTCAATCGCCTCGACATTCGCTTTAAGGTAACGAAACAATTCGTCAAACTCGGTCGGCACCGTGTAACCGACGGTATCGGGGATATTGATTGTGGTCGCGCCTGCCTCGATCGCGGCGCTAACCACTTCGGCCAGGTACGACAATTCAGTTCGCGAAGCATCTTCCGGTGAAAACTCAACGTCGTCGCACAATTCGCGGGCCATTTTGACTGCCCCAACGGCACTTTTTATGATTTCTTCCTTGGCCATTCTGAGCTTATGCTCGCTGTGAATTTCGCTGTTGGCGACGAATCCGTGAATACGGTGCTGCTCGGCTCCTCTGACCGCCGCGTGCACTTTTTCGATGTCATCCGGGTTACAACGCGCCAAACCGCAAATCACCGGCCCAAAATTCTCGTCGGCAATCGCTTTGACGGATTCGAAATCCCCCGGGGAGGCCGCCGGAAATCCGGCCTCGATGACGTCGACGTTGAGTTCTGCAAGTATTTTTGCGACGCGCAGCTTCTCGCGCAGCACCATGCTGCAGCCGGGCGCCTGTTCGCCATCGCGCAGAGTGGTATCAAAAATACGTATGCGATTGTCCAAGAAACTATTCCTCAAGCCAGTCCATTCGACTCCGCAGGTCGGCACCCACTTTCTCAATGGGGTGCTCGAGATCCGCACTCATCCTGCGATTAAATTCCGGCATCCCGGCCTCATACTCGGCGATCCAGTTCCTGGCAAACGTGCCGTCTTGAATTTCGTCGAGAATTGCCTTCATGGCGGCACGAGAGTCCTCGTCCACCACCCGCGGTCCGCTCACCATGTCACCCCAGGCGGCAGTGTCGCTTATGAATTTATGCATTTTCCTCAGGCCGCCTTCGTGCAGCAAATCGACGATCAGTTTCAGTTCGTGCATGACTTCGTAGTAAGCGACTTCGGGTTGGTAGCCTGCTTCGACCAGTGTCTCAAATCCTGCAACGACCAATTCCGTTGCACCACCACAAAGTACTGCCTGCTCACCGAACAAGTCCGTCTCAGTTTCCTCGGCAAAGGTCGTTTCGATAACACCGGCGCGGGCGCCGCCGATTCCAGCCGAATAGGCGAGGGCGAGTTTGAGTGCGTCTCCTGTTGCATCCTGATGCACCGCGACGAGACAAGGCACTCCATGGCCTTCCTCGTACTGGCGACGGACCAGGCCGCCGGGACCCTTGGGAGCGATCAGGACAACGTTGAGGTCCTCGCGAGGCTCTATTTGTTTGAAGTGCACCGCAAAACCATGGGCAAATAGCAGCGTCGCCCCTTTGGCCATGCCGTCCACGACAGAAGCGTAAAGTTGCTTTTGCACCATATCTGGCGTGAGAAAAGCAATTACAGCTGCACTCTGAACGGCTTCGGACGGTTCTTTAACGATGTGTCCGTCTGCTTCTGCCTTGCTCCAACTCGCACCTCCGGACCGCAATCCAAGGACTACATTGAAGCCACCGTCTTTTAAGTTGAGGGCGTGTGCACGTCCCTGACTACCGTATCCAAGGATCGTGATCTGTTGATCCCGAAGAATTGAAGTGTCGACATCTGATTCTGAATACATTTGCATGCGCCTGCTTCCCCGTCGTTATGCCTATATCGAATTAAAAAAAACCCCACGATCCATTTTGGATGCGGGGTTTACGGTGTCCTTTGCCTGGATACGCGCTACCCGCTCTTTCTCCTGAGAAGCAACAGCAAGTCTGGCACAAGATTCCGTACCGCAACATCCATTGGTAATTCGCGTAAGGCATTCATAATGCCGCATGATCTTGCAACACCGTGTTGTTGTCAACTGCCGTAATATCAGTTACTTGTGTTACCAGTTTACGCTTCCAGCCGCCCGTAAATGTTGCCCTTGAGCGTCCGATGTCAGGCCGAATGTTATGTCTCCGACGGGCTGGCGATATGCCAACCATGTGTTATTCTCTGCTCAACGTAGCAGGGGCCTGAAAATATTGAGTAATAAAAGGCAGAAAAGTCAGGACGATCTGGCTACAAAGACCCAGAGGAAAGAGACAACCAAATAAGGGTCCCAAAAAAATTCATCGCCGCGGCGAAGGTGGAGGGGGCCGTGTGCGCAGGTGGAATCGCTATCTGCGACTTCTATGTTTTTGATGTGCATGTATTCAACGGATACGTTGCATCCCTCTCCGCATACAACTGATTAAAACAAAGATCTTGATAAGGAGCGTTCATGAAACGGTGCAAAAGCAGCAGTCGGCGCATAGGCGTTGCATTTATTGCAGCGGCAGTAATTGCAGCATCCGGCAGCGTATTCGCCCAGACCGTCGATGAGATACTGGTAGCACAGGATCGTCGTCTGGACCTGGCACAACAATCACAAGAACGAATTAATACTATTGTCGAGGGTACGCGTTCGCTTGGAGACCAATACCGGTCCATTAACAAAGAAATCGACGGTCTTAAGGTATACAACCGCCTGATGACCGCACAAACCAGCGGTCAATCCGCAGTGCTTGACGACATAGCCCTGTCGATGGACCAGGTCGATGTCATTAACCGTCAAATCTTTCCCCTCATGGAACGCATGATCGACGGACTGGAACAATCGATTAATCTCGATATTCCGTTCCTAAGTGACGAGCGGACCGATCGGGTTAACGATCTCAAGAACATCATGGAACGCTCCGACGTCAGCGTCGCGGAAAAATTCCGCAAGGTGATGGAGGCCTACCAGATCGAGAACGACTATGGCACGACTGTCGATCAGTATCGCGAGACCATCGAACTCGACGATGGGTCAACCCGTGATTACAACGTCCTGCGAGTGGGAAGGGTTGGATTGTATTTCCAATCGGATGACACGCGGATAACCGGGCGTTGGTCCATGGAAGAGAACAAATGGGTAGTTGACGACTCGGCGCGCAATGAGATCCGGAAAGGCATACGAATGGCCAAGCAGCT
>Ga0164320_10000278_pt1 | contig 15928 bp, 19 predicted proteins | sample GuaBasSediGuay11_FD_113736 | JGI IMG/M metagenome (GOLD analysis project Ga0164320, IMG submission 113736) | Subseafloor sediment microbial communities from Guaymas Basin, Gulf of California, Mexico - Guay11, Core 4567-28, 0-3 cm | ecosystem: Environmental > Aquatic > Marine > Hydrothermal...
AACCAGATGCGAACCGGTTCGAGATTGAGAAGGGTCTCGTTGACGTCGAATACGATGATGTGCTGCATCGATTGACCGTACAGGATTCCTACGCCCATGTCATCGTGGCCTATGCTTGGTTTGGCACGTCAGGGGAAGCAGAGACGAGCGTGGAGGGATCATGAAACGAACGGCAGCAATCTTCGTCGTAGCAACGCTCGTGCTCACGGCCTGTCAGTCAGCCTCGGAGGAGCTCTCTGAGCAGCTTGCCGAGCAGGTCGCAGGCGTGAGCGATGTCGAGATCGACACAGACACCGGTCTGGTCAAGATCGAAACGGATGAGGGGTCGATTTCCATCGGTGGGGGAGAGCTCCCGGATGGATTCGGTGTGCCTCTTCCAGATGGTTACAAGGTGACGGGCGTCTTCACAACGGATGATGAGTCCATGGTTGGGGTTTCCTACGCGAAGGACAGGTTCGACGAACTCGTCGCATACTTCGATGCGTGGACCAGCGGTCAGCCGGGAGACTGGGAATCCGCCACCATGACGCTTGACCAAGGGGCGGCAGGTACGATGCGTTCTTCGTCGTTCTACGGCGGCGACATGTCGATCCAGGTGACCGACTGCTTCGATGTCGGCGCCGGAACCGACGTGCTCAACGCGGCGTGCGTAAACATCATCAATGGATAATGCCAGATGCCAGACACCGAGAGCCTCCAGCGTCTCCTAATGATGCGCCAGCGGAACGTTCTGGCTTCTGGAAGCGAGCGCTCTGATACAAATTGACGCTATCGCGCAGCGGTACCTAAGCTGCGCTCAGCAGTCCGGGTTCGGGCTGTGATTTCTTGTGAACAAATGACGTCGTTGATATCGACGGACTGCCAACCCCCCAGGTCCAGCCTGGGTTCCGCTTGGCCTCCGAAGGTGTAGATGTCAATCACTCGGGACTCCCGGTGGATCCCACGGTGCTTGGCGACACGACGTCCCAACGAAGTACCGAGGCAGGATCACGGTTCTATGAAAGTCTCAGCTTCAGCGAAGAAGATGTGCGAGAAGTGTCGGATCATCCGGCGGCATGGCCGCGTGTGGGTGATCTGTGAGAACCCTCGCCACAAGCAGCGTCAGGGGTAAGTAACGAATGGCACGCATTGCCGGAGTTGATCTCCCGAGAGACAAGAGGATCGAGATCGGTCTCACTTATGTCTTCGGGATCGGGCGTTCGAGGGCGAATCAGGCCCTCGTTGCGCTTGACATCGACTACAACACGAAGGTCCGCGACCTCACAGATGCCGAGGTCCTGCGAATCCGCCAGTTCATCGATTCCAACTACAAGATCGAGGGTGACCTCCGTCGCGAGATTGCCCAGAACATCAAACGGAAGATCGAGATCGGTAGCTACCAGGGGCTCCGCCACCGTAGGGGTCTCCCCGTGCGTGGTCAGCGGACCCACACGAATGCGCGTACACGCAAGGGCAAGCGTGTTGCGATCGCAGGTAGGAAGAAGGTCACCAAGGTATGACCACGTCAGACAAACAGCCAGAGGCTGCTGCATCCGAGTCCGCGACGGAGGGCGACGTCGCGGCTGCTCCCGAGGCAGCTCCTGAAACAACTCCAGAAGCGCCAGAGATTCCTGCAGCGGAGGCACCCGCTCCCGAGGCACCTGCTCCTGAGGTACCTGCTGCTCCCGCTACACCTGCCGATGCCCTGGCCGCAGCTGTCGCTGCAGCTCCTCGTCGGCGACGTGGGAAGAAGATCATCTCCCACGGCCAGATGCACATCAAGGCTACGTTCAACAACACGATCCTCACGATCACAGACCAGGACGGCAAGGTTGCCGCATGGACATCTGGCGGTTCTGTGGGGTTCAGAGGTTCGCGCAAGTCCACTCCCTACGCAGCCCAGGTCGCTGCTGAACAGGCTGCCCGCAAGGCAGGAGAGATGGGGATTCGCAAGCTTGACGTCATCGTCAGAGGTTCGGGTTCTGGTCGTGAGACTGCCATTCGTACGCTGCAGAACATGGGCATCGAGATCACAGGGATCAAGGACGTGACACCTGTACCTCACAATGGGTGCCGTCCAAAGAAGCGGAAGGGTCGTTAACCATGGCTCGATATACCGGACCGAGGACGAAGGTGAGCCGCAGGGCTCGCCAGCTCCTCGACGAGAACAAGGCGAAGTACTACGATCGCAGGCCGTACCCACCGGGCCAGCATGGTCGTGGACGGATTCGCGAGTCCCAGTATCAGATCCAGCTCCGCGAGAAGCAGAAGCTCAAGTTCATGTATGGAGTGCTCGAGAAGCAGTTCCGTCGGTACTACAAGATCGCTGCGAAGGCGTCCGGCATCACCGGCACAACCTTGCTCGTGATCCTCGAGACCCGTCTCGACAATGTTGTGTACCGTTCGGGCCTCGCGAGCACACGCCCGCAGGCCCGTCAACTCGTCAACCACGGCCATTTTCTCGTCAATGACAGGAGAGTTGACATCCCGTCGTACCAGGTGCGTGCAGGCGACGTGATCACTGTCAAGGAACGAAGCAGCAACATTCTCCCTATTCAGCACGCGATCGACACTGTCGGGCGGACTGTGCCTGAGTGGATCGAGGTCGATCCCGGAGATCGCAAGATCACCATCGACTCTCTGCCATCTCGCGAACAGATCGATACCGAAATCAAGGAACAACTCATCGTCGAGCTCTACTCCAAGTAGATCGGCGAAACCGAACCACGAACACAGGAGCGAATGTGCTCATCACCCAGCGCCCCACAATCGAAGAGGAACCACTCACCGACGATCGTTCGAAGTTCGTCGTTGAGCCCCTCGAGCCAGGCTTCGGTCACACACTCGGGAACACGATGCGTCGCACGCTGTTGTCGCGCATACCCGGAGCCGCAATCACATCAGTTCGTATCGATGGTGTTCAACATGAGTTCTCCACGATCGAAGGTGTCGTGGAGGATGTTGTTGACTTCATCCTGAACCTGAAACAGGTCGTTCTGCGCATCGACTCAGACGAACAGCAGACGCTGTATCTATCCTCAAAGGGCAAGGGAGAGGTCACTGCGGGGGATCTCAAGGCCCCAGCGGGCGTAGAGATCGCGAACCCTGATCTGCATCTTGCGACTCTCGCCACTTCAGGCAAGCTCGAAGTCGAACTAACGGCTGAGCGCGGCGTCGGGTATCGCAGCGCGGACAGGAACAAGAAGAGTGACACGATCGGCGTCATCCCGATCGACTCCATCTTCTCACCGGTCAGGAAGGTCTCCTACAGGATCGGATTGACCCAGGTAGGTCAGCGAACAGACTTCGACAGCCTCGTCCTCGACGTTGAGACAGACGGATCCGTGACGCCCGCCGAGGCCATGTCCTCAGCAGGTGGCACGCTGAGGAATCTGTTTGAGCTCATATCCGAGATGGACGATTATGACGCACTCGTGCCGGACGAGCTCGCACCTGTCGAGCCATCTGGCCAGGAGCATCTCGATCTTCCGATTGAGGCTCTTGATCTGTCAGAGCGCCCTCGCAACTGCCTGCGCCGTGCCCAGGTGCAGTCTGTTGGTGAGCTGATCGAGAAGACCGAGGAGGACCTGCTGAACATCACGAACTTTGGTCAGAAGTCACTCGAAGAGGTTGTTGCAAAGCTCGACGAACTTGGCTTCTCGCTGAAGAACTATGCGGATGTCGAGGGGAGCGTTGCCTGATGCCACGCCCAAAGAGGGGTAAGCGTCTCGGTGGCTCGCCGTCGCATCAGCGCAAGATTCTCTCGAATCTGACGGCGGATCTGATTCTGCACGAGCAGATCACGACAACCCATGCCAAGGCGAAGGTGCTTCGTCCGTACGCTGAGAAGATGATCACAAGGGCTCGCCAAGGTGATCTCCATGCCCGTCGCATTGTTTTGAAGAAGATTCAGAACAATGACGTCGTCACGAAGCTCTTTGACGATGTTGCACCTCGATATGAGGATCGCCCCGGTGGCTATCTTCGAATCGTCAAGCTCGGCCCACGTCGTGGCGACGGTGCTGAGATGGCCAAGGTTGAATTGGTCTAGCAATAGGAGCTCAAAGCTCATTGTGAGCGGTCCACAGAGGGTCGGCCAAATGGGTCGGCCCTTCTCCATTATCGGGCTCCCTTGACGAGCGAGACGCTCAAAGAAGTGACGCAGAGAAGGTGACGTCATCGATATTCGCACCGGTACGCTCGGGCGGATGTCCGGACCCTCTGATCTTGAGTCTGTTGTGCGCGCCTACGTGCCCGATCTGGACGAGTCGTCCCATGATCTGGCGCTCGAGGTTCTCGCAAACGGAAGGACGATGTGGCGTCGATCCGAGTTCGAGCCAGGGCACTTCACAGCTTCTGGATTCGTCCTTTCTCCTGACGGAGACTCCCTTCTCATGATCCGACACCGAAAGCTCGACCGCTGGTTGCAGCCCGGTGGCCACATCGAGGTCGGAGATGCAACGGTCGAGGCCGCCGCGCGACGAGAGGTGCTTGAAGAAACAGGCGTTGGGGATCTTCGCAGCCTTGGTGCGAGGCCGGTTCGAATCGATGTCCATGAGATCCCCGAACGGGGGAGTGACCCGGCCCACTTGCACCTCGACCTTGGTCTCGGCTTTCAGGCCGTGAGCCAAGGGATCGGGCCGATCGACGAGGTAATCGAGGCCAGGTGGGTTGCTTTCGCTGATCTCGAGAGGTATGGCATCGACGACGCCCTTCGATCCGGCGCACAGCGGCTGGCCGATCTGGGGCGAGTTCGCATGCGACGGGCAGTATCCTCGCCTGACTTATCCAAGGGGTGATTTCAGTGGGCGTCGTATTCAGCCGCCTTCTCCAAGCCATCAAGCTCGAGCGCGATGCGTTCGTGTGGATGGATTTCAACGACCGCGCAACGGGCGACGCGGCGATTCTCGTCGCCATCACCCAGGTGCTGATCACCCTTGGCCTCGGCACGTCGTTGCTGAGTCTGTTAAATCCAACCACTCTCGTCCAGATCCTCCTCAGTGCCCTCTTTGCTTGGGTGGTCTACTCGGGGGCCGTGTATGTGGTGAGTCGGTACATCTTCGACGTTTCCGGTACCTACGCCATCTACCTCCGCATCACCGGATTCGCTTTCCCGACGCTGCTCCTGGTCGTCTTCGTTGCGTTGTTGGTCCCCAGCGGACTGCTCGCCTTCGTCCTCGGTGGAGCGTGGTTCGTTGTGATCGTTGCAAATGGTCTCACCTACACCGTCGACATCTCAATGCAGAAGGCGGCAACCGCGGCTGTGGGCGGCCTGATACTCATGGTGATCGCACAAGCGATCCTCGGGTCCATTCGGACTTTCTGAACATGCCGACGTACCGTCTCGATCTTGCGTATATCGGCGCGGACTTCCACGGCTACGCAAGACAACCCGGTCTCCGAACGATTCAAGGTGAGGTCGAGAACGTGCTTGCTCCGTACACAGGCGGTGCGCCCACCGTCGTTGCCGGCCGCACGGACAGGGGAGTCCATGCGGCACAGCAGGTTGTGTCGTTCTCGTGTGATGAGATCGATACGGCTCGCGTGGTCAGATCGCTCAACGGTCAACTCGCCCCACAGGTCGCAGCACTCAGCCTCGCTGAGGTGCCTGACGACTTCAGTGCACGATTCTCTGCCACCGGAAGGGCGTACCGGTATCGGATCAAGAACGCAGACGTGCATGATCCGTTGATCGCAGCAACGACATGGACGTACGAGAGACCCCTTGATGTGGACGCGATGAACCATGCGATTGCGCCGCTGGTCGGTAGACACGATTTTGTGGCGTTCTGTCGCAAGCAGGATGGGCTTTCGACAGAGCGCGAAGTGTTCTGGATCAGGTGGCGGCGTGATGGTGACATGGTTGAGCTCTCGATTGGAGCGAACTCGTTCTGCCACCAGATGGTGCGATCGATCGTCGGTGCCAGTGTCGAAGTTGGCTGCGGAAGGATCTCACCGGACTCCGTCCAGGCCATACTCGCCTCCTCCGAACGTCACCGGTCCGCTGGGGCAGTACCGGCTCATGGTCTTGTGCTCGTTGCCATCGCATACGACTACGAGCCGTTGGCCCGGCCGTCCTGGGTACCTGAGGCCTCGTAATCGTCCGGTCTGCGAGGGATCGTTGGGCGCGGTCGTGGCCCCGTGTCACGACCATGACAAGGGATCTGGCGGGCCCAATGCTCCATCGGCGCCCTCCCTGTGGCGATCGGCGCTGGGGAAGTTGGCTTCGATTTGCGCTCGCAGTTGGTTGGCCATTACATCACGGAACCGATACCATATGAACTCGCTCCCAGCCGGGAGCCTTTTCCTGACGCCATTTACCGGGATAGTTACCTCATGAAGGCACAGTTGCAGAGAACCTTTTCGCCCAAGCCTGGCGACATCGAGCGTTCGTGGTACGTCGTTGACGCCACTGACGCCCCGCTTGGCAGGCTCTCGTCCGAAGTTGCGCAGATCCTGCGAGGCAAGGGCAAACCCACGTACGCACCTCACGTCGACGGTGGCGATTTCGTCGTCGTCGTCAACGCGGAGAAAGTTCACGTGTCCGGGAACAAGGAAACAGACAAGATCTACTTCAGTCACTCGGGGTACCCTGGCGGTCTCCGTGCAGACTCGCTCGAGCATGTTCGTGCCAAACACCCTGAACGCCTCATTGAGCATGCCGTCAAGGGCATGATCCCGAAGAATCGCCTCGGACGCAAGATCCTCACGAAGCTCAAGGTGTACGCCGGCCCCGACCATCCACACCAGGCTCAGCAACCTGAGACCCTGGAACTCAAGTACCGAAAGGCCGGAGCCTGATGGCAAAAGCACAGCCACTCATCCAATCCACTGGCCGTCGCAAGACTTCCGTTGCCCGTGTCCGCATCTATGACGGCACAGGCGAGTACAAGCTGAATGGCCGAACAATGGACGACTACTTCACCGATCCCGAGCTGCGCCGTCGTGCGCACGAACCATTCAAGGTCGTAGACCTCGAGGGACGCTACGACATCAACGCAACGCTGCACGGCGGAGGAACCACAGGGCAGAGTGATGCTCTTCGGCTCGGCATCGCCCGCGCACTGATCGAGCTCGATCCTGAGCTTCGTCCGGCTCTCAAGAAAGAGGGCATGTTGACACGGGACTCCCGCAAGGTCGAGCGTAAGAAGTACGGTCTTCGCAAGGCACGCAGGGCTCCACAGTTCACCAAGCGCTAGAGTCTGGGATCGCCCAGCCTGACACGCAGTCGACGGGGGATCACATTCAATGGGAACTGAGCAGGAACGGCTATTTGGAACTGACGGCGTTCGCGGCAGTGCGAACTCCGAGCTCACACCCGACATCGCATTCGATCTTGCCCGTGCGGCTGGAGAGCAAGTTTCGGGCCATGTGGTCATCGGGCGCGACACTCGAAGATCCGGGCCGATGCTTGTGTCCGCTGTTGCTTCCGGGTTCAACTCGGTCGGTATCGATGTAGTCGATCTCGGCATCATCCCAACGGGCGCCGTCTCGCGTTTGGCTCGGGATACGGCCGCCACCTACGGCGTTGTCGTCTCGGCATCTCACAATCCAGCCGAGGACAACGGAATCAAGTTCTTTGCTCGCGATGGCGCGAAGATCGACGACGAGACAGAGACCGCCATCGAGCGTAGGTATTTCGACGATCGCCCCTACAAGAGGGCAGTCGGGCCAAACATCGGCATCCAGTCGGTGATGGATGACGCCATCGAGCGGTATGCAGACAAGGTCATCAATACGGTCCAATACTCCATGCACGGCCTCGAATTCGTCATAGACACAGCCAACGGTGCGGCGTTCGCCGCCGCGCCCTACCTGTTCAACAAGGTCGGAGCCACCGTCACGGTCATCTCCGATACGCCTGATGGCATGAACATCAATGACGGGGTGGGAGCGACCTATCCCGATGCTGTCACAAGGGCCGCGAACGGAAAGATCGGTCTGGCATTCGATGGAGACGCTGACCGCCTCATCGCCGTTGATGAGGACGGTCAAGTGGTCAATGGCGATGTGATCATGGCCATCTTCGCCCGGTGGCAGCTCGAGCGGGGCAAACTCGAGAAGAACACGGTCGTGGCGACAGTCATGTCGAATCTCGGGTTCATCCAGGCAATGGAACGCCTTGGCATCGACGTTGTTGTGACACCCGTTGGCGACCGGCACGTCGTTGAGGCCATGCGGGCGTCCAAGGCGGTCGTCGGCGGCGAGCAGTCCGGACATATCCTGCTCGAGGATCGATCGACGGGCGATGGGCTCCGCACCGCCCTTCGCCTCATGGAAGTCATCGCATCGACGGGTAAGGAACTGCGGGAGTTGCGTACCGTGATGAGCGAACTGCCCCAGGTTCTGACGAACGTCAAGGTCGGCTCGAAGAACGGCTGGGAGGAGAACACGAAGATCGCGAAAGCGACTGCGGACGCAGAACGTGAACTCGGAAATCGGGGTCGGATCCTTGTGAGAGCATCGGGCACCGAGCCTCTCATCAGGGTGATGGTTGAAGCACCAAGCGAGAGCGAAGCCGCAAGCGTCGCAGACTCCGTGGCTGACGCTGTCGCCAGCGAGCTGGCGTAGCTCGCTCGGCTCGCGGATCGCTTCGCCTTCGGTACGGTCGCTTCGCTCCCTATCGGATCGCTCGCTGCCGCTCCCTTACCGACGCCACAGAGACACCCAGACACCAAATCTGCGACAGACCACTAGTCTGTGTTCTACAACAAGACCTGACACGGAGATGCATTCTTCACAGCGCCAGCCCTCGCTCAGCGAGGCGACGAGGAAGAGGGAGTATCGAAATGTTCGGCGGATGCCCTCTCGGCCGCTCACGGTCGTGACGAGCTGGGCAAAACCCGGGAGTGATCCCGGGAACAGAGTCCAGTTCGATGTGAGTGGGGAAACCCAGCCATCCGCATCTCCACGTCACATGACGAAAGGAGATCGCGCGTGTGCGGGATCATGGGATACGTCGGGCCACAGGAAGCTGGTCCGATTCTGGTTGACGGCCTCAAGAGACTCGAGTACCGCGGATACGACTCCGCCGGAATTGCTGTCAGCAACGGCGACATCCGTGTCCGGAAGGCGGAGGGCAAGATCGCCAATCTCGAGGCGCTCCTCGAAGGTGATCAGCCATCCGGGAATATCGGCATAGGCCATACGCGGTGGGCAACACACGGTGCGCCATCCGATGCAAATGCACATCCTCACGCTGATCCATCCGGCGAGTTCGTTGTCGTCCACAACGGAATCATCGAGAACTTCCAGGACATCAGGAGTGAACTTGCCGCGTTGGGTGCGGAGTTTGCTTCCGACACGGACTCGGAACTCCTCGCACACCTCGTGGCGAGGGAGTATGACGGGGATCTTGTCGAGGCGGTTCGCAAGACCGTCGCCCTATCCGAAGGCGCCTATGCAATTGTGGTGATGTCAAAGCGCGAGCCGGGCAAGATCGTTGCGGTTCGCAAGATCAGTCCGCTGGTCGTTGGCCTGGGTGAGGGTGAGAACTATCTGGCGTCCGACATACCTGCGATCCTCCACCGCACCCGCGACTTTTTGATCATCGAGGACGATGAGATGGTCATCGTGACCGCTGAGGGCGCGACGGTTGAGACGATCGGTGGCGAGTCGATTGATCGTGAAGTGATTCACATCGATTGGGATGCCCAACAGGCAGAGAAGGGTGGATACGAGCACTTCATGCTCAAGGAGATCCACGAGCAGCCGGACGTCGTCACAGAGACACTTGGAGGAAGGCTCGGGGCTGACGGAAGCGTCTGGCTCGAGGGCGTCGAGTTCGACGACGCCTACATTGCAGGTCTGGACCGTGTGTGGATCACGGCATGCGGCACCGCATATCACGCAGGCTTGATCGGACAGGAGATCTTCAGACGTGTCCTGAGACTCCCAACGAATGTCGAATATGCCCACGAACTTCGGTATGCCGACCCGATCATCGGTCCGAGGGAACTGATGATCGCCATTTCCCAATCGGGTGAGACTGCAGACACGCTGGCTGCAGCGCGCATTGCGCCCGATCATGGATCAAGAATTCTTGGGATCACCAATGTCGTGGGATCGACCCTGTCGCGTTACGCCGACGACATTCTGTACACGCGGGCAGGACCCGAGATCTCGGTCGCCTCCACCAAGGCGTACATGGCGATGCTCATCGCCCAGTACTTGCTTGCTCTCCGTCTCGGTGCCGCAAGGGGAACGGTTGACGAGGAGCAGGCGCAAGCGGTAGCCCATGGTCTACACCAGATGCCTGGCGCAATCGATGAAGTCCTCAGCCGCGAGAACGATGCCATCACGGTCGCGGAGTCGATCGTCGACGCGGAGGACGTCTACTTCATCGGTCGTGGACTCGACTACGCCATTGCGATGGAAGGATCGTTGAAGCTCAAGGAGATCTCGTACCTCCACTCCGAAGCTATGCCGGCAGGGGAACTCAAGCATGGGACGCTGGCCTTGATCACAGATGATGTTCCCGTTGTGGTGATCCTCACTCAGCGAGATGTCTATGACAAGACGATATCCGCCGTTCAGGAGGTCAAGGCGCGTGGTGGCAGGATCATCGCAGTTGCATATGACACCGACCGCGATATCGACAAGTACGCAGATCTCGTGATGCGAATCCCGGAGATGGACGACCTTCTCGCCCCGGTCGCCGCCGTGGTGCCCCTCCAGCTACTTGCGTATCACGTTGCCCGCCTCCGCGGCCACGACATCGATCAACCACGAAATCTTGCGAAGAGCGTCACTGTGGAGTAGGCAGGGACCTGCTCAACCATGACAGATGGCTCGGCCCGGGCCGAGCTTCCGAAGAGCCCAATATCCGATATCGGACCCCGTGTGAGACAATCTTCTCAGAGGGCCAATGAGTCGTGTCGAAGACATCGACCGGTATCTGCGGGCACACTTCGCTGCTCAGCGGGAATCGGCATCCACTCCGCTGGAGACGCGCGTCCTTCCGTTCGTGACGATATCGCGCCAGACGGGCATCGGTGGGCATGCTCTGGCAGACACAATGGTCGAAGTGTTCGATCGGCATGAGGACGTCGCCGTATTCGGAGGCTGGCGGATTTTCGACCGATCGCTGTGTGAGATCGTGGCAAGAGATCCGAGATATTCCGGATCCCTCGATTCGCTCATCGAGGAGGAATACCGATCCAAGACGAACGACTTCTTCCAGCAGATGCTCCGCTCCACAGCAGACCAGTCGCTGGTGATGAATCGAGTGTTTCTTGTCGTGCGTGCTGTCGCTGGGATGGGAAAGACCATCATCGTCGGACGCGGTGGATCCCATGTGACAGCAGACATGCCCCTCGGTGTATCCGTACGGGTCATCGCACCGGAAGATGTGCGTATCGCCAGGGCGATGGAGGCCCATGGACTCACGGAGCGCGAGGCTCGAGCCGGTGCCCGGAAACGTGACTCGGATCGCGCTCGGCTGCTCAAGGAGCGCTTCGCCGCGGACATCGACGATCTGACCGGGTACGACATGACGTGGAACGTCGGGAAAGTGACCTTTGAAGAGATCGCAGAGGCAGTTGCAGCGTTGGTGCGCTGTAGGGCCGATGGAGCTGACGAAAGCGACAGGAGTCGATGACGGGACACATCCTCAACGGCCATTTCCTGCTCAGGAGAGAGGCAGCCGATCGGGCAGGCATCTCACTCGAGGAGATAGTCCAACGGCCAGATCTTCTTCGGATTGAAGGTACCTGGCTCGAGGAGGTCTACTTCGAGTTTCAGTTCGATGAAGCCGGGATCCGAAGTGATCTCGGTCATGTGGTCGAGGAGCTACGGAGGAGCTTCGATGACATGACCATTGCGGACTGGTTGGCGCGACCCAACGAGGTGCTCTCCGGCGTGACACCGTTGCGTTGGCTGGTAGCGGGTCGCGATCAAGGGCACTTGGCCAAGGCAGCAGCCAATGCAGGGCCGAGAGAGCAGCCGGCAACCGCCAATCATCAGCCAGATTCGAGCCGATGGCCGGGAGCTGATAGCTGATAGCCTCTCCTCCATGGAAATCGTGGGACTCGGCATAGACCTGACAGACGTTGCCAGGGTGCGTCGGTTGCTGCTCAAGGATCCTGAGGGTTTCCGGCGACGATGCTTCACGGACCACGAGTGGGAGTACGCACACCGCTTCAGCGACCCGTCCGAACGCCTCGCAGCCCGCTTCGCCGGTAAGGAAGCGGTGATGAAGAGCCTCTTCACCGGGTGGCGCCGTATCCCCTGGACCCACGTCGAGATCACGGGAGGTGGACCGCCCAGGGTGAACCTGTTCGGCAAGGCTTCCCAGCGTGCTGAGATGCTCGGTGTAGTGGACATCAAGATCACGATCACCCACACCCGAGACGACGCAATGGTGTTCGTCGTATCCCAGAAGGAGCACACCTGATGGAACCGATCCTCAGCGTCGCCGAGATGCGCCGAGTCGATGCTGAGACCACTGCGGACATCGACCGTCTCATGGAGGCGGCAGGTAACGGAATAGCGCTCTCCGCGGCTCGGATGGGTATCGGGTACGGGAGCATCGTTCACATCATTGCCGGCAAGGGGAACAACGGTGGTGACGGGTACGTCGCGGCTCGCTACCTGACGCGACGCGGCGCAACGGTCGTGGTCCACCATGTTGGCGTTCCTCCGGATGACACGCCCGCCAAGCGTGCGATGACCGCGGCAACGTCCCTTGGCGTTCGAGTGAAACCGATCGGTCCTCCCGAACATGGGGACCTCGCCATCGATGCGTTCGTGGGCACCGGATTCAGTGGTGAGCTGCCACGCGAGGTCGCACAATGGACTGAAATCCAGTACCCGGTCCTGGCTGTCGACGTTCCGTCCGGCATCGACGGGGACACCGGTCTTGCAGCCGGCGCCGTGTTCCGTGCCGAGCGGACTGCAACGTTCCACATGTACAAGATTGGTCACTTCCTGGGTGACGGGCCGGACCTGTGCGGAGAGGTGGACCTCTACGACATCGGCCTCGAGGGAGGCGACCCGGCCATGTACCGCATGACGACCGCCGACGTGGAGGTTCCGGATAGGCAGAGAACGACCCACAAGTGGTCTGCGGGTGCGGTTGCGACAATTGGCGGAGTGCCCGGTCTCACCGGAGCTGCATTGTTCGCGGCGAGGGGGGCGATAGCTGGCGGAGCGGGAGCATCCGTACTCTTCACGACTGCAGCCACATCGAGTGAATACGCGTCTGGTGCGCCCGACATCCCACAGATGCAGGCCTCGGAGACGACATCGTGGCGCAATCATGCGTCCGAGGTTCTCTCGTTGCTCGACCGATTCGACGTGCTCGTGATGGGGCCGGGTCTTGAGCCCGTCGCGAGTGAATTCGTCGAGCACATCCTTGATGGGTTCGACGGCGTTGCGGTGGTTGATGCCGGGGCGCTCAACGCCATCTCACGCCTCGATGTCCTGGCGGGTCGCGCTGCCCCCACTGTGCTGACACCTCACGGCGGGGAATTCAAACGTCTGACAGGGCTCGATCCTGACCTACCGGCAGCACAATGGTTGGCGGAAGAGACGGGTGCGATCGTTGTGATGAAGGGCAATCCAACCCTGGTCGTCTCAGACGTCACCGTCGTTTCCGACTCGGGAGGGCCCGAACTTGCGACCATCGGGACCGGTGACGTTCTTGCAGGCATGATTGCTGCGTTCGTCGCCGGTGGCGTTGAGGTCCCGATCGCTGCTGCGTCGGCTGTCCATCTCCACGGGATCGCGGGCTCAAGAATCGCATCGAGCGGCGTTATCACACCCCAGCGACTCATCGACGAGGTGGCGTCTGTCACCACCGCACACCGTACGGTCTGACTACCGTCGTATCGGGGTGTGTTGGCCGACATGTATTGTTCAACGCAGCCTCAGCAGCGACCCGGAGCACCATGCGTCCTTCCTGGATTGAGATCGACCTCGACGCGGTCGAGCACAACGTTGCCCAGATCAGCGCCGCGATCGGCGAAGTCGACCTCTGTGCGGTCGTCAAGGCCGATGCGTATGGGCACGGCGATGTTCCCGTTGCTGAGGCCGCAATACGAGGTGGCGCAAGTTGGTTGGCGGTTGCACTTGTCGAAGAAGGAGTCCGGCTGAGGGAAGCGGACATCGATATTCCGATCCTGGTCCTGTCCGAACCCCGCCTCAGCGAGGTTCGCCCGATCGTCACCCATGGACTCACACCAACAGCGTACAGAACCGAATTCGTCGAGCACCTTGCCCTGGCTGCCCTGAACGCATCGACACTTCCGTATCCGGTACATCTCAAGCTGGACACAGGGATGCACAGGGTCGGCGCGTCACCGGTCGAGGCGCTCGAGATCGCCAGAAAGATCGACCAGGACGACAGATTGGTGCTTCAGGGCGTATTCACCCACTTCCCCGTTGCCGACGAGGACCCGCAGTACACCGGTCGGCAGAACAACGCGCTCATCGACTTTGTTGCCGCACTCGAGGCCGAAGGCATCGAGCCGAAGATCGTGCACGCGGCGAATACCGCGGCCGCGTTCGATCTTCCCGACACGCGCCACCGAATGTGCCGCGTCGGTCTCGGCATCTATGGCCTCCGCCCGCACCCGGAAAGCGGGATGTCCATCGACCTCAAGCCGGCGATGCGGGTCGTGAGCCATGTCGCGTATGTACGGGACCTCTCGGTTGGTGCTCGTCCATCGTATGGTCGCAGACGCCCTCTGACTGCCGCAGGCAGGGTCGCCACCGTCCCGATCGGCTATGCCGACGGGGTGCCACGAAGGCTCTTAGAGTCCGGCGTCGTTCTGATCAACGAAGAGCGGTATTCCTTCGCCGGAACGGTCACCATGGACATGGTGGTCGTCGATGTCGGTCAGGACGACGTCAACGTTGGTGACGAGGTCGTACTCATGGGTCAACAGGGGGATGATGCGATCACCGCACAAGATTGGGCGGATCTGCTCGACACCATCAGCTACGAGGTCGTGTGCGACTTCGGGCCTCGTCTTCCACGCCGCTACATTGGGGGTACCGTCGATGGCTAACGACACGATCACCGCGGTCGGTGATGTTTCAGTCGGCCACTACACGGACTCCGATGCCATGACAGGTGTCACGGTGATCACGTTTCGAGAGCCGAACGTTGGCATTGTTGACGTTCGCGGCGGTGCACCGGGTACACGAGAGATGGCGATCTTCGGTGACGCGATCAAGGCTGTGACAGTCAATGCTCTTGTGTTCGCTGGCGGGAGCGCGTTCGGTCTCGCTGCCGCCGACGGCGTCGTTGCGGTGCTCGAGGCAGAAGGGAAAGGTGCACCCACCCCGACGGGGCCTGTGCCGATCGTCCCGACCGCGATTCTCTACGACCTGATGGTTGGCGAGTCCGATGTTCGCCCCACCGCAGCGAACGGGCGCTCTGCCTACCTCGCACGATCGAGCGAGGCCGTCGCAATGGGTTCGGTTGGAGCAGGTACGGGGGCGACAGTCGGCAAACTTGCGGGATTCGAGCACTCCACCGCTTCGGGTATCGGCTCATCGTCTCTGCGTGTCGGCGACGCAACGGTTGGGGCCTTGGTGGCGCTCAATGCCGTGGGCGACGTCTACTCGCTCTCGGGCGACCGTCTGACCGGATCAGAGAGATCCGATCGGCTTGCGCACGAAGCGCTCGGATTTGCACAGAGCACGACGCTCATCGCGATCGCGACGGACGCGATCTTGGACCGGAACGACATGCGGAGAATGGCTGTACGCGCCCACGACGCACTCGGCGCAACCGTTCGCCCTGCTCACACGAGATACGACGGAGACACCGCGTTCGCGGTGTCGAGCGAGGTCCATGAGGCAGATATCGATGGCATTGTCGAAGCGGCGTTTGTGTCGGTCGCTTCGTCGATCGAGCGGGCCATCGAGCATGCATCACGACGATGATCGCCGATCTCGCATCCATCGAAACCATCGACGCTCTGGCCGCCATCGCTCATGA
>Ga0164320_10000279_pt1 | contig 15913 bp, 26 predicted proteins | sample GuaBasSediGuay11_FD_113736 | JGI IMG/M metagenome (GOLD analysis project Ga0164320, IMG submission 113736) | Subseafloor sediment microbial communities from Guaymas Basin, Gulf of California, Mexico - Guay11, Core 4567-28, 0-3 cm | ecosystem: Environmental > Aquatic > Marine > Hydrothermal...
ATTTCCTCTGCCGTTCTTTCTCCTATCATCAAATTATACACCCGCTTCATATACTGGACTATACATTCGTCCATTTGATCGCCGCCAACACGTACAGTTCGGCTGAATACGATCCCAGCAAGAGATATCAAAGCCACCTCTGTGGTTCCACCACCAATATCCACTATCATATTACCCGCAGGTTCCTGAACAGGAAGTCCAACACCAATAGCAGCAGCCATCGGTTCCTCTATCAGGAATACATCCCGTGCACCAGCGCCCGCCGCCGACTCACGGATCGCCCGGCGCTCTACCTGTGTCGAACCGCAAGGGACAGCTACCAATACACGTGGGCTCGGTCTGAGAAAACGATTTTCGTGCACCTGGTGTATGAAGTACTGCAACATCTTTTCGGTGACAGTGAAATCTGCGATGACACCGTCTTTAAGCGGGCGAATCGCCGTGATATGACCGGGCGTTCGTCCGAGCATGCGTTTCGCCTCATTACCGACGGCGGCAATACTCTTGGCACCTCCCGGTCCCCGTTCTTGGCGAATGGCCACCACGGAAGGCTCGTTTAGGACGATGCCCTTATCGCGAGCGTAGATGAGGGTATTTGCCGTACCGAGATCGATAGACAGGTCGTTGGAAAACAACCCACGCAGGCGTTTCAGCATATTGGCATCGCCTTAGGTCCTTGGTTAACTAACAGCCGCAAAGCTTCACGGGTATACTCCCGGGGTCGTGGAATCGGGTCGCATGCGGCCGATTGTGGTTCTCTCGTAAGATCCCGGAACCGGCTCTTTTGAGTCGCGCATCGGCGCTAATTTAGCAGCGGACCTAACTTTCAGCAAGCTCTCTTTCTTCCGGCAAGTTATTCTTTTCACAAGCGAAATCCAACTTGGGGGCAAGATGGGATTGAATCGGAACGAAGTGGAAAAGATCGCGCACTTGGCGCGATTGGCCGTGTCGGAAGAACAACTGGAGTCCTATGTCACCGACCTGTCGCGTATTCTGGATCTGGTGGCAGAAATGAATACCGCGGACACCACCGACGTTGCTCCGATGGCGCACCCGCTCGACGCAACCCAACGGCTGCGAACAGATGAAGTCACCGAATCCGATCAGAGGGCGTTATTTCAGGACGGTGCCCCGGAGGTCGAGGCCGGGCTGTATATCGTACCGAAAGTCATCGAATGAGTCGGAAAACGTGATGCAGAATCCGCATAGCGCATCCTTGCTGGAACTTTCCGATGCCCTGCACGAAGGGCAAATAACCAGCATGGCCTTGGCCGAGGTTTTTCTTCAACGAATTCGCCAACAAGACACCGTGCTGAACAGTTTCATCACGGTCACAGAAGACGAGGTGCGCGCCCAGGCCGCGGCCGCGGATGATCGCTTGCGCGCCGGACAGGCAACCCGCTTAACCGGCATTCCCATCGCGCATAAGGATATCTTCTGCACCAAAGGGGTGAAAACCACATGTGGCTCGCGCATGCTGCAGGATTTTATCGCCCCCTACGACGCGACCGTGGTAGAACGCCTGGACCGAGCCGGAATGGTTACCCTGGGTAAAACGAACATGGACGAGTTCGCTATGGGGTCGTCAAATGAGAACAGCTACTTCGGTCCGGTGCGTAACCCTTGGGACACGCAAAGGGTGCCGGGCGGGTCCTCCGGTGGGTCTGCAGCGGCAATTGCGGCACGGCTGGCACCGGTAGCGACCGCCACGGACACGGGCGGCTCCATACGCCAACCGGCAGCATTTTGCGGTGTCACCGGTCTGAAACCAAGCTATGGCCGGGTGTCACGCTACGGCATGGTTGCATTTGCCTCAAGCCTGGACCAAGGGGGCCTGATCGCTGCCAGCGCGGCAGATATCGCCCTGGTACTCGAAGAGATGGCTGGCTTTGACGAGCGTGACTCCACTTCTATAGATCACCCGGTGGAATCCTATGTTTCCATGCTGGGGCAGTCGATTGAAGGCTTACGAATCGGCATTGCCGTTGAGCACTTCTCACAGGGTGTCGAGCCGGCGGTGGCACAAGCCAGCAAGGACGCCATCGCATTACTAGAGGGACAGGGCGCCAAGGTACGGGAGATACGCCTTCCGCATACGGAACTATCGGTCCCCGCCTATTATGTCGTGGCCCCTGCCGAAGCATCCTCCAACTTGGCACGCTATGACGGCGTGCGCTTCGGGCATAGAGCAGCCGACAGCCAAGACCTGGAAGATATGTACAAGCGTAGCCGTGCGCAGGGATTCGGTGACGAGGTAAAACGACGAATCATGATCGGCACCTATGCGTTGTCCGCTGGTTACTACGACGCGTATTATCTCAAGGGGCAACAGATCCGCCGGCTTATCAGCGGCGATTTTGCGCAAGCCTTTGAAGATGTGGATGTCATTGTCGGACCAACCACGCCAACGGTCGCTTTTAAGATCGGCGAGAAGGCACAGGACCCGGTGGCCATGTACCTCTCCGATATCTTCACCATTGGCGTCAATCTGGCCGGACTCCCGGCCATGTCCCTGCCGGCGGGATTTACCAATGGCCTGCCGATAGGTTTGCAAATCGTGGGCAATTATTTCGATGAGGGTAGACTCCTCAATCTCGGCCATCAGTACCAGCAACTCAGCGACTGGCACCGGCAAGTGCCGGCGCTTTCGGCTTGACGGTCCGGCCTGACCTCAAGGGCGATAGAGGCGCATGAACACCCAGTGGCAAACCGTTATCGGACTGGAAATCCACGCGCAGTTGCGTACCCGCAGCAAAATCTTCTCCGGTGCCGCCTCTGCCTACGGTGGACAGCCGAACACCCGGGCCTGTGCCATCGATCTGGGTCTTCCCGGTGTATTACCGGTGCTCAACGAGGAAGCGGTGCGAATGGCAGTCAAATTTGGTCTTGCCACCGGTTCCACTGTCGCCAAACGATGTGTCTTCGCCCGTAAAAATTATTTCTATCCAGACCTGCCCAAGGGTTATCAGATCAGTCAGTACGAATTACCCATCGTGCACCAAGGACACTTGGACATCACCACCGACGGGCAGACGAAAACGATTGGGATCACCCGCGCACATTTGGAAGAAGATGCCGGCAAATCCGTGCACGAGGGCCTGCACGACAGGACCGGCATCGATTTGAATCGGGCAGGCACACCGTTGCTGGAGATCGTATCAGAGCCCGATCTGCGTTCCGCCGCAGAGGCTGTCGCCTATATGAAAAAGATTCATGCCATTGTCCGCTATCTGGATATGTGCGATGGCAACATGCAGGAGGGATCGTTTCGATGCGATGCAAATATATCCGTACGACCCTTGGGCGTGGAAACGCTGGGAATACGCACAGAGCTGAAAAACCTCAATTCCTTCCGCTTCGTCGAAAAGGCCATCGACTACGAGATTCAACGACACATCACGGTACTCGAAGATGGGGGAGAGATCGCGCAGGAAACCAGACTCTACGATCCCGCCAGCAATGAAACCCGTTCCATGCGCAGCAAAGAGGAGGCCAATGACTACCGCTACTTTCCAGACCCAGACCTCTTGCCGGTCGAAATCTCCGATAACCTCATCGAAGAGATTCGTGCCTCCCTGCCGGAGTTGCCAGAACAAAAACAGGCGCGTTTTATTGAACAATATTCGCTGGGCCCCGCGGACGCCGAGTTACTCACCGGCAGTCGTGAACTTGCGGATTTCTTCGAGGCCACGGTGGCGGCCGCAGGCGGGGAAAGCAAGGCCTGCGCAAACTGGATCCAGGGGGATCTGCTAGGCGCCTTGCATCGCTCCGACACCGACCTGGCGCAATGCCCGCTTCGCCCAGAACATCTGGCGGGCCTCATTCGGCGTATCGCCGACGGCACCATATCGTCAAAGATCGCGAAACAGGTCTTCGAGTCCATGTGGGCCGGTGCAGGGGATGCGGACACGATTATTGCCGAGCGGGGCTTGCGACAGGTAACCGACACCGGCGCGATCGATGAGTTGGTCAGATCAGTCATCCAGCAGTACCCCGATCAGGCGGCTCAATACCGCTCGGGCAAAGACAAACTGCTTGGTTTCTTCGTTGGGCAAGTGATGCAGGCCTCTAGGGGCAAGGCCAATCCGGCACAAGTAAATGCGGCCCTGAAGGCGAGGCTCAACGAAGATTAGAAACCCTCGCCGCGGCGCATCCGCCTAGGAGCCTGCCAGTATTTTCACGCCGCTGCCGACAGTCAGTCCCAATCGAGCGGATGCATCACCCTGATTCACGGAAATCTCCACCAAACCGTGGGCATTGACGTGCCAAAACGCCTGCCCGACTGATACCTCGCTGAAGGTGCGGGCCCAGTTGACCCCGCGGTGCTCGCTCACGTCTATCCGCATGCCACGGTCTACTGTCTGCCCGCGTACCCCGAGCATGGCGTTGCCGAATGCGTCGATGTATATGACTTCGGTCAGGTCATCCGGAAAGTTTGGGTCTGGCGTGAAATCGACTTCCGTCTTCTGAATCTCATCTCCCCGGGCAACGCGCGCGGCAACGGGCGCAAACAAGTCGCGGCCATGAAAAGTTTCAGAAAGCTGGGGCGGCCGCCAGTCGATTCGCCAGCAAGCGCATGGGCCGCGCCGACAGACGATTTCAAAAAGCCCATTGCCCGGACCGACGAACCACCGGTCCAGAGCACGCACCAACAGCGGTTCGCGGTTTGGATTTCCCACACCCGGGTCCACGACCGCGAGAAACACGGTCTCTTCCGGGAAAGGCGCCACCAGTGCCGCCAGCAGGTACGCGGCCGCACGCGGCGCAAATGACGGCGCGTCGGACATCAGGTCGATCACCGGCACACCCGGTGCGTCGCGCTGAAGCACCGCCTTGACCTGCCCCGTGTAGGGGCCCACCACGCCAAAATCCGTGAAAATCGCGATCACTGCCTCAGCCTGGGATGCTCAGATCGAAGTCAGCATAGCTTGGCCAGGCCGCTTTTCCCACACGCCATAAAAAAGCCGGGCTAAGCCCGGCTTTTTTTCAGTCAATACCTCTCGCCCTATTTGCTGGCTTCCTGCTCGGCCTGTCCATTCGGCCTATCTACCAGTTCGACGTAGGCCATGGGTGCCTTGTCGCCGGCACGGTAACCACATTTCAGGATTCGAAGATAACCGCCAGGTCGCTCCAGATAGCGCGGACCCAACTCGGAAAACAGCTTTCCCACTACTTCCCGATCCCGCAACCGGGCGAAAGCCAGTCGACGTTTGGCAACGCTATCGCTCTTGGCTAAGGTGATGAGGGGCTCCACCACGCGGCGCAGCTCCTTCGCCTTGGGAACCGTGGTCTGGATAGCTTCGTGCCGCATCAGCGAAACCGCCATGTTCCGAAACATGGCGTTGCGATGGCTGCTTGTGCGGCCAAGACGCCGCCCACTTTTACGATGTCGCATGCTGCTTCTTCCTGTCTACTTGTGCCCGAGGAACTCCCCGTTACTCGGCTCTTCCCCTTCAAGCTCATACAAACCCGGGGGCGGCCAATTCTCCAGCCGCATGCCCAACGATAAGCCGCGCGATGCCAGTACGTCCTTGATCTCGGTAAGCGACTTCTTGCCGAGGTTCGGCGTTTTCAGCAACTCGACCTCCGTACGCTGAATCAGGTCGCCGACGTAATAAATGCTTTCCGCCTTTAGACAGTTGGCCGAACGCACCGTCAATTCCAGATCATCAACCGGACGCAATAACAGTGGATCGATTTCCACCTCCGCCCCGCCCGGCATTTCTTCTTCGTCACCGCTCAGATCCACGAAAACAGCCAGTTGATCCCGCAAAACCCGGGCCGCCTGACGCACCGCACTTTCCGGATCCACGGTGCCATTGGTTTCGATCTCGATGATCAGCTTGTCCAGGTTCGTGCGTTGCTCGACACGCGCGCTATCCACTTCATAAGCCACCCGTCGAATGGGGCTGAACGACGCGTCCAGCACCAAGCGGCCGATGGCCTGCTCCGCCTCTTCCTCGGTCTCCCGGGCTACTGCCGGCTGGTATCCGCGTCCGCGAGCAACCTTGATCCTCATTTTCAGTTCGCCATCCTTAGTGAGATGGGCGATAACCGTTTCCGGGTTAACGATCTCCACGTCGTGGTCCGTAATAATATCGGCAGCGACCACCGTGCATGGGCCCTTTTTGTCCAGCGTCAACGTTGCCTCTTCTTTGGCATGCATGCGAATCGCCACATTCTTGAGGTTAAGCAGAATGGCGGTGACGTCTTCCTGCACACCCTCAATGGTGGTGTACTCATGTAAGACGTTTTCGATTTCCGCCTCCACCACTGCGCATCCGGCCATAGACGACAGCAGCACGCGGCGCAGAGAATTCCCCAGCGTATGCCCAAAGCCACGGTCCAGAGGCTCAATGACAATCTTCGCCGTATTGCTGTCAATCTGCTGGACATCGACCAGGCGCGGTTTCAGCAGTTCCGTAGCAGTAGCCTGCATGTTTCTATCTCCTAAAAAACGGTGCTATTTCGAATACAACTCAACCACCAGATGCTCATTGATCTCTGGTGGCAGATCGGCGCGTTCAGGTCTCGCCTTGAATACGCCTTCTTTCTTGTTCACATCGACGTCGAGCCAGTCGGGGAACCCGCGCTGCTGCGCCAAGTCGACTGATGCTTGTATGCGCAACTGCGCTGCCGCCCTCTCGGCGACCGCGATAACGTCGTTGGGGCGGACCTGGCAGGAAGGGATGTTCATCTTGCGGCCGTTAATGGTGATGCCATTATGGCGCACCAATTGTCGTGCCTCGGACCTGGAGGCCGAGAAACCCATCCGAAACACCACGTTGTCGAGACGGCCCTCAAGCAACTTGAGAAGGTTCTCGCCGGTGGAACCCTTACGCCGGTCGGCTTCCTTGTAGTACAGCCGAAACTGTTTCTCCAACAGACCATAGCTGCGTCGCAACTTCTGTTTCTCGCGCAACTGCAATGCATAGTCGGACATGCGCATGCGGCGGCGTTGTCCGTGCTGCCCAGGCGGAAACGAACGATTCTCAACCGGGCACTTGCTGGTGAAACATTTTTCACCCTTGAGGAAAAGCTTTTCACCCTCCCGCCGGCACAGCCTACACTTGGGACCTACGTACTTAGCCAAAATACTCTCCTCGCTCAGACCCGGCGCCGCTTAGGCGGCCGACAGCCATTGTGCGGAATGGGGGTAATGTCCGTGATACTGCTGATCTTGAAGCCGGCGCCGTTCAGCGCGCGCACCGCCGATTCTCGGCCAGCCCCCGGCCCCTTTACCTTTACGTCCAGATTCTTCAATCCGTACTCTTTTACGATATCCGCTACCCGGCCCGCCGCAATCTGGGCGGCGAACGGAGTGCTTTTACGTGACCCGCGAAAACCGCTGCTGCCGGCAGTGGTCCACGCGAGGACGTTACCCTGCCGGTCGGTAATCGTGATGATGGTGTTATTGAAAGGCGCGTGGATATGCGCAACGCCGTCCGAAACGTTGCGTTTAACCTTCTTCCGCGTGCTCTGATTTGCCATGCTATATATCCCCGAAAAAACTTACTTGCGTATCATCCGCCGCGGTCCCTTGCGAGTCCGCGCGTTGGTGCTGGTACGTTGCCCGCGCACCGGAAGCCCGCGTCGATGACGTATGCCGCGATAGGTCCCGAGGTCCATCAAACGTTTGATGTTCATGGTGATTTCCCGCCGTAGATCACCTTCCACCGGGTACTTGCCAATCTCTGCGCGGAGCGCGTCCAGATCTGCTTCGCCGAGATCCTTCACCAGCACGTCGGTCTTGACCCCTGCCCCCGCACATATCTCGCGTGCGCGAGTCGGCCCGACGCCAAAAATAGAGGTCAAGGCGACCCAAGCATGCTTGCGGTCGGGCACATTTATTCCGGCAATTCGCGCCATTCAGCTACACTCCTGATGGTTTCGGCAAAGACAATCAGCCTTGCCGTTGTTTGTGTCGTCCATCCTTGCAGATCACTCGCACCACGCCATTGCGCCGAACGATCTTGCAGTGTCGACAGATTCGTTTTACCGATGCACGGACTTTCATCTCACTACTCCGCTTAGCCTAACGGACCAAGCCACCACCGGGGTTAAAACCCTTGAGATTGGCCTTCTTTAATAGTCCTTCGTACTGATGTGACATCATATGGGATTGCACCTGGGACATGAAATCCATCACTACGACCACAATAATTAGCAACGACGTGCCGCCAAAGTAAAACGGCACGTTCCATTTGACGATCATGAACTCCGGCAGCAGGCAGACTGCTGTCACGTAGGCAGCACCGGCAACCGTCAGGCGAGTCATGACCGTATCGATATAACGCGCCGTCTGCTCGCCCGGCCGTACTCCCGGAATAAACGCACCTGATTTCTTCAGATTGTCGGCCGTCTCCTTGGGATTAAATACCAGCGCCGTATAGAAGAAACAGAAGAATACGATGGCGAGTGCATAGAACATCACATACAGGGGCTGTCCAGGGGAAAGCATGCTGGTGAAGTCACTCAACCAGGACCTGCCCTCGCTACTGCCGAACCAGCCGCCCAGCGTTGCCGGGAATAGAATGATGCTAGATGCGAAGATCGGCGGAATTACACCAGCCATGTTCAGCTTCAGCGGCAAATGGCTGCTCTGGCCCGCATACATCTTGCGTCCGACCTGACGTTTGGCGTAATTCACCGTGATCCGCCGCTGGCCGCGCTCCACAAAAACCACGAACGCCGTCACCGCCAGGGCAATCGTCATCAACAGCAACACCATCAGCACATGCAGTTCACCCGTGCGGGCAAGCTCCAGGGTGCCGCCAATGGCCGACGGTAATCCGGCCACGATACCGGCAAAAATGATGATCGAAATGCCATTACCGACACCGCGCTCGCTCACCTGCTCGCCCAGCCACATCAGGAAGATGGTGCCGGTCACCAGCGTTACCACGGTGGTAATACGAAAGGCGAGGCCGGGATCGATGACCACCGGGAAACCGCCTGCCTGCTGACTCTCAAGGGCAATCGCGACACCCAAAGCCTGGAACGAGGCTAGGCCGACCGTGCCGTAACGTGTGTACTGGGTGATCTTCCGCCGACCCGCTTCACCCTCTTTTTTCAACTGTTCAAGTTTAGGATGCACCACCGTCAGCAATTGCATGATGATCGACGCCGATATGTAGGGCATGATGCCGATGGCAAAAACGGAGAAGCGACCCAGCGCACCTCCGGAAAACATGTTGAACATATCGAGGATCGTGCCGCGCTGCTGGTCGAACAGCAGATTCAGGGCCACCGGGTCGATACCCGGTACCGGAATAAAAGAGCCGATACGGTAAACCGCCAAGGCGCCCAGCACGAACAACAGTCGCTGCCTTAATTCGGCAGACTGACCGATGCCACCCAGCCCTGCAGCTGCCTCGTTTTGTTTTTTTCGAGCCATCTAGTCCTCGACCCGACCACCGGCCGCTTCCAGCGCCGCGCGGGCGCCTTTGCAAACCGCCACACCCTTGACGACCACGGCTCGCTCGATGGTCCCGGAAAGAAATATCTTCGCCCGCTTGGCGCGCTTACTCACCAGACCAGCATCCTTTAGTGCCTGCAGGTCTACCTCTTTGGCATCAAGCTTTGCCAACGCGCTCAACCGCACCTCGTCGCTCCAACGCGCCTTTGGCGAGTTGAAACCGAATTTCGGCAGACGGCGCTGTAACGGCATCTGCCCACCTTCGAAACCAACGAGCGTGCCGCCACCCGAACGTGAACGTTGTCCTTTATGGCCGCGGCCACAGGTGCTGCCACAACCCGATCCAGGCCCGCGGCCGACACGCTTGGCAACCTTTCGGCCCTTCGATTTCAATGTGTTGAGGCGCATGGTTACGCTTTCTCCACGTTCAGCATATAAGACACCTTGTCGATCAACCCCCGGTTGCAGGCAGTATCGACGACCGTAACGGTCTGGTGCATACGACGCAGCCCCAAACCACGTACGCATTCTTTGTGCCCTGGCTTACGACCGTGCATGCTCCGGGTGAGCGTCACTTTCAACTGGCCTTTACTGTCTTTCTTCGCCGCCATGGCTTAGCTCCGGATTTCGTCAACCGTCTTACCGCGTTTGGCGGCGATGGCTTCAGGTGCTGCCATTTCGCTCAGACCCTTAACTGTGGCGCGTACCACGTTAATCGGATTCGGCGAACCGATACACTTGGCGAGCACATCGTGCACCCCGAGGACTTCAAACACGGCGCGCATGGGGCCACCGGCAATGATGCCGGTACCGTCGGACGCCGGCTGCATATATACCTTTGCAGCCCCATGACGCGCGGTCACTGCGTAATGCAGTGTGCTGCCATTAAGCGGCACTCTGACCATATTTTTGCGCGCGTTCTCCATAGCCTTCTGAATCGCCGCCGGCACCTCCCGCGCCTTGCCACGGCCGAAACCGACACGCCCCTTACCATCACCGACCACCGTCAGCGCCGCAAACCCAAACTGCCTACCGCCCTTGACGACCTTGGCAACCCGATTGACATTAATAAGCTTCTCGAGAAGATCCTGGTCCGTCGCCGATGCCGCATAGTTCGTCATAACTGTTCGCCCATTCTTTTAAAATCGCATCCGTTTGAGGTCAAAACTCTAATCCGTTCTCGCGGGCTGCATCTGCCAATGCGCGCAACCGTCCATGATAGCGAAAACCTGACCGATCGAATGCCACCTTCTGTACCCCGGCCGCCTTCGCTCGTTCGGCGATGACTCGCCCAACCACGGTTGCCGCACTCACGTTGCCCCCGTTCTTGATTTCCTCACGCACTTGGGGATCCAGAGTAGATGCCGCAGCGACAATTTTGCCACCACCATCGCCGATAACTTGCGCATAGATATGTCGCGGGGTTCGGTGCACGCACAAACGTTCCACACCCTGGGTCCGGATGCGCGCCCGGGCACGCTGTGCGCGACGCTGTCTTGCTGCTTTTTTGTCCATCGCCAAAACCTACTTTTTCTTTGCTTCTTTACGGACGATCGTCTCATCCGCATAACGCACGCCCTTACCCTTGTAAGGCTCCGGAGGCCGGAATTCCCGTACCGTCGCCGCCACCTGACCGACCTTCTGCTTGTCAATTCCCTTGACGATGATCTCGGTCTGGCTTGGCACCTCAATCTCGATCCCATCCGGTACCGGGAAATCGATGGGGTGCGAATATCCCAAGGTCAGGTGTAGATTCTTGCCCTGCATCTGGGCACGGTAGCCAACACCGACTAGCTGCAACTTTTTCTCAAAACCGACGCTAACCCCGGTGACCATATTGTTCACCAGCGCCCGTGTCGTGCCTGCCAGGGCGAAACCATTTGCCGCGGATTTCCGCGCGGAACACTTGACCACACTGTCTTCGTGCACCACGTCTACCGCGGCATGGATTTCATGCTCCAACTGCCCCTTGGATCCCTTGACACAAATCCGTCGGTCCTCGAAGCGTACCTCTACGCCGGAAGGCACAGGCACTGGAGCGTTCGCAATCCTAGACATAAGCTCGCCTCACGCCACCACACAAAGCACTTCGCCACCGTATCCGGCCGCGCGCGCTTCGCGATCCGTCATGACGCCGTGGGACGTGGAGACTATGGCCACCCCCAAGCCGCCCATGATTGTTGGCATTTCGTTTTTACCTTTGTAGACCCTCAGACTTGGCCGGCTCACGCGTTTGAGCATCGCGATGACCGGTTTGCCTTCGTAGTACTTGAGTACAACGGACAACTGTGGCTTTCCGCTCGCTTCTTCGACGGCAAAGCCCTTTACATAGCCTTCCTGCTTCAATACTTCAGCTATTGCGGCCTTTTCCTTTGATGCCGGCATGGACACACGCGCCTTGGAGCGCTCTTGCCCGTTACGAATTCGCGTCAGCATGTCCGCGATTGGATCTTGCATACTCATGATTCAGCCCTAACCTCGTTCGCCTACCAGCTGGCCTTGACCAGTCCCGGCACATCGCCGCGCATTGCCGATTCCCGCAGTTTGTTTCGCCCAAGCCCGAATTTCCGATAGTAGCCTTTTGGCCGACCGGTAAGGCGGCAACGATTTCTCACTCGAACCGCACTGGAATTCCTCGGCAGTTTTGCGAGTTTCGCCTGCGCCTCTGCCCGTTCTTCCGCAGCAAGATTCAGGTCGGCGGCCTTTTCCTTCAGCGCCTTCCTTTTTGCCGCATAACGCTTTACCAAGCGCATGCGCTTCGCTTCCCGATTTATGATAGCCAGTCGTGCCATAAACCTATCCCCAATCAGTTCGTCTTCAATGGGAAACTGAACGCCATCAACAGTGCGCGCGCTTCCTCGTCGGTGCGCGCCGTCGTGGTGATGGCAACGTCAAGTCCACGAATCGTGTCGATCTTGTCGTAATCAATTTCCGGAAAAATGATCTGTTCTTGTACGCCAATACTGTAATTTCCGCGACCATCGAACGCCTTTGGACTAAACCCGCGAAAATCCCGAATTCGCGGAATCGCGATACTGATCAGCCGGTCGAGAAACTCGTACATGCGCTCTCGCCGCAAGGTGACCTTGCACCCAATAGGCCAGCCCTCGCGAACCTTAAAAGCCGCCACCGACTTGCGTGCAAAAGTGACTACTACTTTCTGTCCGGCAATCGTCTCCAGATCAGCGACCGCGTGCTCCATCACCTTCTTGTCGGCAATGGCCTCCCCGACTCCCATGTTGAGCGTAATTTTCGAGATGCGGGGCACCTGCATAAGACTCTTGTAGTCAAACTGTTGCCGCAAACCGGGAACCACGGTTGCGCGATAAAAATCGTGTAGCCTAGCCATCTGGTCCTGCCCTTAGATATCCACTACTTCGCCGTTGGACTTGAAGAAACGAACCTTCTTGCCGTCCTCCAGTCGCTTGACGCCCACCCGGTCACCTTTTCCAGTCATCGGGTTGTATAGGTTAACGTTGGATACGTGGACGGGTCGTTCCTGCTCAACGATCCCACCGGTGACGCCCTTCTGTGGATTCGGCTTCACGTGGCGTTTAACCACGTTGATGCCTTCCACCAATATGCGCTCATCGTCACGCAGGTGTATCACAGAGCCTCGCTTGCCCTTGTCTTTCCCGGCGCGGACGATGACCTCGTCACCTTTACGAATCTTTCTCATTACACCAGCTCCGCCCTAGAGCACCTCTGGCGCCAAGGAGATAATCTTCATAAAACGTTCATTGCGTAGTTCGCGAGCCACCGGCCCGAATATGCGCGTGCCGATAGGTTGCAACTGGTTATCCAACAGGACTGCCGCGTTACGGTCGAATCGCACCAGCGAACCATCTGGACGCCGTACCCCCTTACGGGTTCGCACGATCACCGCTTCGTAGACCTCGCCCTTTTTCACCTTGCCCCGTGGAATGGCCTCTTTCACGGTCACCTTAACGATATCGCCGATGCCCGCGTAGCGTCGTCGCGAACCGCCGAGCACCTTGATGCACATCAGTTTCCGCGCGCCGCTATTGTCGGCTGCGTAGAGTAGTGACTGCATCTGAATCATCGGTCTTCTCCAACCTTTCCCATGAGTCTATTTTCCCACGACCGGGAACGCCCTATTTGGCTTTGGAAATAACTTCGTCCAATTGCCACGACTTACTTTTCGACAGGGGGCGACATTGCCGAATACTGACGATGTCACCTTCCTGACATGTGTTCTCGGCATCATGCACGTGCACTTTGTTGGAACGCCGGATGTATTTCTTGTACAACGGGTGCTTCACCTTGCGCTCAACGAGCACCGTAATCGTCTTGTCCATCTTGTCGCTGACAACAAGCCCCGTCAGTGTTCGCTCTGCTCTTCGTTGGTCGCTCATTTATCGCCGCCCTTCCGACGCTCGGTCATAATGGTCTTGATTCGCGCGATATCCCTGCGCACAGTCTTCACCTGATTTGGTCGACTCAGCTGGCCGGTTCCCCGCTGCATGCGCAGGTTGAAGGCCTCACGCGACAACTCAAGCAACTCCTGCTGAAGTTCGTCGTCGTTCTTCTCTCTCAATTCCTGAGCCTTCATTACACTACCGCCCGACTAACAAAAGTGGTTTGCACCGGGAGCTTCGCCGCCGCTAGGCGAAAAGCTGCGCGCGCCAACTCCTCGTCAACACCTTCCATCTCATAGAGCATGCGTCCCGGCTGTATCTGAGCTACCCAATACTCCACATTTCCCTTGCCCTTACCCTGGCGCACTTCTAAAGGCTTCTTGGTGATCGGCTTGTCGGGGAAAATGCGGATCCATACCTTGGCGCCGCGTTTTACGTGCCGGGTAATCGCCCGCCGAGCCGCTTCGATCTGACGTGCAGTAATGCGCCCGCGGGTCGTCGCCTTTAACCCATATTCGCCAAAGTTAACCTTGGTCCCGCCTTTCGCTAGACCGCGGTTTCTGCCCTTTTGCTGTTTTCTATATTTCGTTCGTTTTGGCTGAAGCATGCTTCGTTCCCGCGTCAGCTGGTGGCCGTCTTGGCCGTGTCAGTCGACTCTGAATCCTTTTCCCCGGGGATGACCTCTCCCTTAAAGATCCAAACCTTAACCCCGATGACGCCATAAGTGGTGCGCGCCTCGGCAAGTCCATAGTCAATATCGGCTCGCAGGGTGTGCAAGGGTACACGGCCCTCCCGGTACCACTCGGAACGCGCGATCTCCGCGCCGTTCAAACGACCGCCGACCTTGATCTTGATCCCTTGAGCACCGAGGCGCATGGCATTGGTAACCGCACGCTTCATGGCTCGGCGAAACATGATCCGTCGCTCCAATTGGTTGGCGACATTTTCCGCGACCAGATAGGCGTCGAGTTCCGGCTGACGAATTTCTTCTACGCCGATATGCACCGGGATACCCATCATCTGCGCTAGGTCCTTGCGCAGAGCTTCGATGTCTTCGCCCTTCTTGCCAATGACAATCCCGGGCCGGGCCGTGTGGATAACGATCTTGGCATTTTTCGCCGGCCGCTGGATCTCAATCCGGCTGACCGAGGCATGCGACAGTTTCTTGCGCAAGTGTTCACGCACCTGAATATCTGCATTCAGGTAGTCGCCGTAAGCGCGCCCTTCGGCATACCATGTGGATGCCCAATCCTTGACGATCCCGAGCCGGAAACCAATCGGATGTACCTTTTGACCCATCGTTGCCTCGCCTAGTTGTCCGCCACTATGACGGTTATATGGCAGGTCGGCTTCAGGATGCGATTTCCCCGGCCTCGTGCCCGCGCCTGAAGGCGTTTTAGCGTCGGGCCCTGATCGACAGCGATGTACTGAATTCGCAATTCGTCGATATCGGCGCCCTCGTTGTGCTCGGCGTTCGCGATCGCCGACTCAATGACCTTCTTTACTACGCCCGCCGCCTTTTTTTTACTGAAACCAAGCATGTCCACGGCTTGGTCCACCGGCAGTCCACGCACCTGATCGACCACTAGGCGCGCCTTCTGCGGCGACAATCTTGCAAAACGAAGTTTCGAAGTCGCTTCCATTTTTCTGTCCGTTATGCCTTCGCCTTGCGATCGCCGGAATGCCCGCGAAACGTGCGCGTCGGGGCAAATTCACCCAGCTTATGGCCAACCATATTCTCCGTAATCAACACCGGCACATGTTGACGGCCGTTGTGAATGGCGATCGTGAATCCAACCATATCCGGCGAAACCATCGAACGCCGCGACCATGTCTTGATCGGGCGCTTGCTATTTGTCGCCTGCGCCTCTGCAATCTTCTTTACCAGGTGGCCATCTATAAATGGCCCCTTTTTTACTGAACGTGGCACGCGTCAGTCCTCTCTCTTATACCCGCTTGCGACGGCGCACAATCATCTTGTCGGTGCGCCGATTCCGCCTGGTTTTGTGTCCCTTGGTCGGCTGTCCCCACGGCGTCACCGGATGGCGGCCACCGGATGAACGGCCCTCACCACCCCCATGTGGATGGTCAACCGGATTCATGGCAACGCCCCGAA
>Ga0164320_10000280_pt1 | contig 15912 bp, 12 predicted proteins | sample GuaBasSediGuay11_FD_113736 | JGI IMG/M metagenome (GOLD analysis project Ga0164320, IMG submission 113736) | Subseafloor sediment microbial communities from Guaymas Basin, Gulf of California, Mexico - Guay11, Core 4567-28, 0-3 cm | ecosystem: Environmental > Aquatic > Marine > Hydrothermal...
CCTGTACGCGCGCGCTGCATCCTCGGCGTTGATCCTGATCGCTGTATCTGTGTTGCCCGTCTACTACCTTTCGATCAAACCGAAGGACCTGACGGACCGATGACAAATCCAGTTATCTCATTGGACGGAGTGACAGTCCGATACGGCGATATCGCTGCGATCGAAGGCTTCACGCTCGACGTTGAAGAGGGTTCACTCGTGGCGCTCGTCGGACCGTCCGGATGCGGGAAGACAACAGCCCTCAGGGCAATCGCTGGCTTCGAACAGCCGATGACGGGCACGATCACCATCCGAGGTGACGTCGTTTCCGGGGACACCAGAATGGTCGCCCCAGAGCACAGAAACGTCGGAATGGTGTTCCAGGAGTACGCGCTTTTTCCACACATCTCCGTCGCGGAGAACGTCGGATACGGGGTACGCGGCTCCGATCGGGTCCGGAGAGTCGAAGAGGTACTTGATCTCGTCGGGCTCGACAACCACGGCGACCGGTTCCCTCACGAGTTGTCCGGCGGTGAACAACAGAGGGTCGCTCTGGCCAGAGCACTCGCACCCGAGCCAGATGTCGTGCTACTCGACGAGCCGTTCTCGAATCTGGATGCCCCACAACGAGAGCGAATGCGGCGAGAACTCCGCAAGATCCTCAAGACTGCCCGTGTCACGGCGATCTTCGTTACCCATGATCAAGCCGAGGCACTCGCCATTGCCGACGTGATCGCCGTCATGCGAGAGGGACACATCCGCCAGGTCGGCGAGCCGGACGATGTGTATGCGACACCCGTGAGTCCATGGGTCGCCAAGTTTCTTGGCGATGCTGTGTTGTTCGACGGCACGGTCTCCAACGGATCGGTGCCGACGGTTCTCGGATCAGTGCCGACCGTCCTCCCCGAAGGAACAGACGCGAGGGTGATGATCCGACCCGAATGGATCATGCCATCAACAACCGAAACCGGAACCGGACTGGTGATCGACAGGGAGTTCTACGGCCACGACCAACGCGTCGAGATCGAACTCGACGAGGGAGCCATCATCGAAGCGCTCGTGCCGACCCGCAAAGCGATCCATGTCGGTGACAGGGTCGACATCGAACTTGCAGACTCGATCGTCTACGAGGTATGAGCAGCTCGCTTCTGACATGTGACCGGCCCAGCCGCGGTTCATGCCATCCTCGGAGCGCATCACCTCAAGCATGAGCGAACGGACAGAAACCACCCCCGGATCCGTGATCGCTCGCCTAATGCGTGGGCAGGCCCCAGTCATCCGTATCCGGCTCCGGCTCCGGGTCTTCAGGCGGAGCATCCGCGCGATCCTCTGATCCTGCCTCTGGCTCAAGTTCGACATCGTCTTCCAGCTCGGAAGCTGGCTCAGGCTCAGGCTCAAGTTCGACATCGTCTTCCAGCTCGGAAGCTGGCTCAGGCTCTGGCTCAGGGGCGGGCTCGTGCCTTGGTGCGAACGGCGGTTCCCAGTCGGGCGGGATTTCCTCCTCGACGATCATGGATGCAGGGAGCAGAACCGCAGGCGTTGGATCGTCGCGGCGTGCGGCAGCAAGTCCCATCACCCATGCCCCGATGCCCCACACAAGACCGATCAGGTACAGGAAGCCACCGATCACGGGAATCAACCAGATCCCCAGGCGCCACAGAACAGCTCCGAGGACGAACGCTCCAAAGAGGCCGCCACGGTTGATCAGTATTCGGTTTCCGAGTGCCGTCACGGCAGGAACCGGACCGATGATGAACGCAACTCCACCGATCAGGACACCGACCGCGGCAAGGGGCAGTCCGACAAGCGTCATCGCAAGAATCACGATGGCTGCCGGGACCACGATCACCGTGCCGAGTCCGACCAGGAACGAACGGATGGGCTTGCGGAGTATCGAACCGACTGCCCTGCTGCCAGATCCTCGAAAGATCCACAAGGAGACAATTCCGGCAACCAGGAACCCGAGGAAGCTGATGACCGTGACAAGACTGAGGATGACCCCGTAGACGAAGTTGCCCCTCGTGGGGAGCCGCGTGATGGTCCCGGTGATTCGAGCGGATGGATCGATGTCAGCTTCCGAAGGGGATCGATACAGAACGTCACCACCTCCCTCGGCGCTGCGCTCAACGTCGAGACCCTGCGTAGCGACATCAACGTCGCCACCGACGGTGCCTGCGATGGTCATCCGCATCGTACGACCACGCACGTCCCGCCCGATGTCCCCACGTACGGTCAGCGCGCCACCGAAGGCCATCACATCGCGCCCGACAACACCCGTTGGATCCAAGACGATGGAAGCCGCACCGATGAACACATCTCTGTCGACGGTTCCGGCCAGACGCACGCTTCCAGCAGTACCCCGGAGCGAGCCGCCGATCCTCGCTCCGTCGGCAAGGGTCACATTGCCAACTGAGAAGACGGTCACCGATCCGGTGACCTCGCCAGTGATGGTGAGACTCCCTGAGAAGATGGTGACGTCTCCATCCACGACGCCTTCGATGTGTCCCGAGGTTGCCGTGACGTACTGGTCCTCGGTGACAGTGTCGTCCTCGCCAACGATGTACCGATCAGTGGTGACCAGAGCGCCGAGCGAAGTGAGCGATGGGAGCAGCACCGCGAGCACAGCAACGGCCCCGAGCGCGAAGTGCCGGGTCTTCGGGAGGACTCTTCGATCAGAATGGGAGTGCTTCACGTACCACATCTAGTAGCGGCCATGGCACAATACCGAACAGAACGGTCGCGACGGCGGAGATTACGATCGCGAACCTTGCAGACAGACTCGGATCGATCTCGCGATCGTCGTCATCGCCCGATGAGAAGATCCCCGAAACGACCCGCAGGTAGAACGCAAAGCCGACCACGGTCGTCAACGTGCCGATGACGACGAGCCACATGTACCCAGCCTCGCCCGCAACCACGAATGCAAAGACCTTGCCAACGAATCCGGCAAAGAACGGCATTCCCGACATCCCGAACATGATGATCGCAAGGAGCCAACCCATCTCCGGAGATCTCTTCGCGAGTCCTTTGAACGAGTCGATCGGTGCCGCTGTCGAAGCTGGTCCACACACCACGGAAACAATTGTGAACGCACCGACGATCATGAAGGCATAGGTGGAGACATAGAACCACATCGGCGGGATACCTCTGATCCCGCCGACCATCGCAGCAAGCAGGTACCCCGAATGGGCAACTCCCGAATATGCGAGGAGTCGCTTGAGGTCCGTCTGCACAAGGGCCATGGTCGTGCCCACGATCATCGAGATCGCAGCGACCACGGCAACTATGGGTACCCAGACGTCGGTCTGGGAGACGAACCCGCCAATGAATATTCGGGCGAGCGCCGCGAATCCTGCGATCTTGACGCCAGCCGCCATGAGACCGACCGCTCCACTGGGCGCACCCTGATAGACGTCCGGTGCCCACTGGTGGAACGGCGCCGCTGAGATCTTGAAGAAGAGGCCCACAAACATCAGCGCAAGGCCTGCAAGGAGGATGCCGGGCTCTGTGATGATCGTGATCGAGAAGAAGTCCCTGATCGAGTTGACTCCATAGATCGAGAGGGATCCGGTTGCTGCGAATGTGAGCGCGACTCCATATAGGAACATCGCCGACGCAAGGGATCCGAGGAGAAAGTACTTGAGTGCGGACTCGTCCGACTTGCGCGAGCCTCTGATGAATCCGGCGAGAACGTAGAAGCTGATCGACGCGGTCTCGAGACCGATGAAGATCACGACCAGATTGGGTGTCACCGTCATCATGTGCAAACCCGCCACGGCAAGCAGGGTCAATGCAACAAACTCAGAGGATCGCTTGCCGAGGCTTGCAACAAGATCCCACGATCCGAGCAAGGCCACGAACCCGACAAGCCCAAGCACGATGGCGGCGAAGGCTGAAAGCCCATCCATCACGACCATCGGCGAACGCATGATCTCGAGTTCCTGGGTCGAGAAGAAGAATCCTCCTGATCCCTCAGAGACGGCACGCCACTGGAGAACGCCTGCTCCTGCAGAAGCCAGGAAGGTGACGCCTGCTATGGGTGCCCACACTCTTCGCTGCTTCCCAGCAATCACTCCGACAAGCAGGACCAGGAGTGCTCCGGCGAGTTGGATCACTTCGAAGGCAACGGGGAGGAACGATGCGTTCTGCATCAGCCCTCCTCTCCGTCGTCGTGGTCGCTGACTTCGCGTTCCGCCTCATAATCGATGTCGACCAGGTCGGATACTCTGGCGAATTCGGGTACCTCGAACTCTGTCTCGGCCTCGATGCGGTCGAGGATGATCTCCACACTGGGCTCGACTCGATCGAACACAGGCTTCGGGTACACGCCTATCCCGATGATCAGCACGATCAACGGGGCCAGGATGGCGACCTCCCTGAATCCCAGATCCTTCAATCCCTCGAGCTTCGAGTTGGTCACTGGACCTGTGAACACCCGCTCGTATGCCCACAGCAGATAGATCGCAGCGAGGATCACACCAGAACCGGCAATGATCGTGAGGACGGGCAAGCTCAGATACGCACCGATCAGAATCGTGAATTCCCCGATGAATCCGGAGAGCCCCGGCAAGCCGGCAGAGGCAAAGGCTGAGAAAAGGAAGATGCCCGCATACACCGGCATCACCTTGGCGAGGCCGCCGTAGTCAGCGATCTTCCTGGTGTGTGTGCGTTCATAGACCATGCCGATGAGCAGGAACAATGCACCGGTGGTGAGTCCATGGCTGATCATCAGGACCACCGATCCCGAAAGCCCCTGTGTTGTGAGGGCAAAGGTGCCGAGAACGATGAACCCCATGTGACTCACAGACGAGTAGGCGATGAGACGCTTGATGTCTGGCTGCACGATCGCAACTGCGGCTCCGTACACGATCCCGATCACGCCGAGTATGGCAAGAGGGATCGCCAGGTCGACGGCAGCTTGTGGGAACAGCGTGAGGTTGAACCGCAAGAATCCGTACGTACCCATCTTGAGCAGAACGCCAGCCAGGATGACCGAGCCAGCGGTCGGCGCCTCCGTGTGGGCGTCAGGCAACCACGTATGGAAGGGGAACAGTGGAATCTTGATCGCAAAGGCAATCGCAAAGCCGACGAAGAGTGCGAGTTCGGTGGTCGAACTGAACTCGACCGAGAGCATGTTCCTGAAGTCGAAGTTGACAAGCGTGCCGAGTTGCTCACCGGTGAGAACACCGAGAGCAACGATCGATGCAAGGAGAAACGCAGACCCGACCGCTGTGAACAGCACGAACTTGAGAGACGCATATGCACGATTCTCCGATCCCCACATCGAGATCAGCAAGTACATGGGGATCAGCACGATCTCAAAGAACGCAAAGAACACGAAGAGGTCAAGTGAGAGGAAGACACCGAGCACACCCGTTTCGAGGATGAGCATCAGAACCATGTAGGTCTTCGCTCTGTCGGTGATCGAGTGGGATGCCGCGATGCTGATAGGGAAGAGCAGCGCTGTGAGCACGACCATGAAGAGGGAGATCCCGTCAACGGCGAGCGTCCAAGAGATTCCGAACGATTCCACGAGCACGATGTGCTCGCCGAACTGGAAGGAGGCATCTCCCGCATTGAAGTACCAGAGGATGTGGAGAGCAGCTGCCAGGGGCGGGATCGACATCGCAAGAGCTATTGGATACACCAGTTCGGTTCGATGCCTAGGCAGCAGACCGACAACGATGGCGCCGACCAACGGGAGGACGATGAGGATGCTGAGAACGGGCATCAGAACCCCCCTCCGACAACCACGAACACGATGATGAGAATCGCTCCGGCAACGGCGAGAACCCCTGCGTATCCACGAACCTGACCCGTCTGCATCTTCCCAAGGACCGAGCCAAAACCACTGATTCCGCGCCCGATGCCATGGGCGGCTCCATCGATGACCTTCGGATCCATGGAGTCAGCGGCCCATTCAGATGCCTTCTTGCCGGGCGCCACGATGGTGCGTCCGTAGATCTCGTCGACGCCGAACGCGAGGAGTGAGCGTTGCCAGAACTTCCCATCCTCGGCAGGGAGCTCGTCAGTGTTGTACTTGGGCCATGCCCAGGCGATGCCAACGACGGCGACGACAAGTGCAACCGTGGCGAGAATCGAAAACGATCCGAAGGTGAGGGCTTCGATGTGAGCAACACCCTCGAACGACGACTCGAGGAAGTGTTCGAATGCAAGTCGCACCGGGGTGTTGATCAGACCAACGGATACGGTGAAGAAACCGAGGACGACGAGTGGAATCGTCATCGTTGCCGGGGATTCGTGCGGTTGGACGTCGCCACTCCATCTCGGCTTCCCGAGGAACGTCATCACGAACAGCCTGGTCATGTAGAAAGCAGTGAGCAGAGCGACAAGAAGCCCGACGCCCCACAGCAGGATGAATCCCCCACCCTTTGCGAAGGTCGCCGCGAGTATCTCGTCCTTCGACCAGAACCCTGAGAACGGGAATATGCCTGAGATCGCAAGCCAAGCTGCGCCCATCGTGATGAACGTGATCGGCATGTTCTTTCGCAGACCACCCATCTTCCGCATGTCCTGCTCATCAGCCATGGCGTGGATCACAGACCCAGCACCGAGAAACAGCAACGCTTTGAAGAACGCATGGGTTGTGAGATGGAAGATGCCAGCCGTGTAGGCACCCACCCCAACACCAAGAACCATGTAGCCGAGCTGACTGATCGTTGAGTAGGCGAGCACCTTCTTGATGTCTGTCTGGGAGATTGCGATCAGAGCGGCCAGCAATGCGGTGGCGGTGCCCACGACGGCCACGATCGCTCCAGCCACAGGTGCCATCTCGAACAGAACCGCAGATCTCGCGATCATGAACACTCCCGCGGTCACCATCGTTGCTGCGTGTATGAGAGCCGATACCGGCGTCGGACCTTCCATTGCATCCGGCAGCCAGATGTGGAGCGGAAGCTGGGCGGACTTGCCCGCGGCTCCGACGAACAGGAGCAATGTGATCGCTGTAGCCGTCCCGACCGTGATCGCTGTCGGCGCCGACGCGAAGACCGTGTGGAAGTCGAATGTGCCGAACGAGATGAAGATGATCATCAGCGCAACGATGAATCCCCAGTCACCGATCCGGTTGACGATGAACGCCTTCTTCCCAGCTGCGGCAGCCGAGGGCTTTGTGAACCAGAACGAGATGAGCAGGTATGAGGAGAGCCCGACCAGCTCCCATCCGACGAACATCACCGCGTAGTTGGCCGCAAGCACGAGGATCATCATCGAAGCAATGAACAGGTTCATGAAGGCAAAGAAGCGCGGATACCGCTCATCGCCGCGCATGTAGCCGATCGAGTAGAGATGGATCAACGAACCGATTCCCGTCACGATCATCGTCATGAGGGCAGACAACGGGTCCCACAGGATCGCTGCATCGACGCCGATTGCTGGGATCCATGAGAAGAGGTAGATCGTCTCGGTATGGCCGGAACCGGTGACGAAAGAGAGTGTCGCTGGCACGGCAATCGCCCACGAGATAGCAACGAATCCAAACGCAAGCCATCCCGAGATCGGTTCACCGATTCTCTTGCCGAACAGCAGATTGATCACCGCTCCCAGGAGTGGTAACGCAACGACGAGCCAGAGAAGATCGGTCATGCCTAACCCTTCATCTCTGCGAGTTCGTCAACATTCGCGCTCGAGCGTGTGCGGAACACGGCCACGATGATCGCAAGCCCGATGGTTACCTCTGCCGCGGCAACAACCATCACGAATACGGCGGCAACCTGACCTTCGATGAGTCCAAGGTCCTTGCTCACGGCAACGAACGTGAGGGTGACAGCGTTGAGCATCAACTCGATGGACATGAACATCACGAGGGCGTTGCGACGGATGAGAACGCCAGCGACACCGATCGAGAACAGAGCTGCTCCAAGCAACAGGAACCACGTGACGGTGAGGCTCATCGGGACGCCTCCTCTTCGGTGGATCCGAGGTGGAAGTAGGCGAGAGCGATCGTTCCGATGGCAGCAATCGTCAGCAACATCACGATGGAGAGGAACACGACCGTCCATGTGCCGAAGATCTCGTCGGCAACTGCTTCGGCGGAACCGTACAAGTTCGGCCTTCCGAAGGCACTGGATCCCGTCACCCACACCGCTCGTCCGGCGAGGGCAACGGCAGCGAAGAAGCCGGCAGCGACGACCGCGGTCATCGCACGCTGGATCGGTAGCTGCGCGCCGTAAGCATCACTCTTGTCAACGCCGATCATCATGATGACGAAGAGGAACAGGGTCATCACCGCCCCGGCGTAGATGATCACCTGGACAACTGCAACGAACGGAGCATCAAGCAGCAGGTACATGACCGCCAGGCTGAACATCGTGGTCAGGAGGCCCATTGCCGAATATACGCTGTTCGATGCTGTCACCATCCCGATGGCTCCAACAAGGGCGACTGCAGCGAAGATGATGAAGACGATCGTCTCAGCCATCGGCCACCTCCACATCCTTCGCATCGGACTGGCCTCTCTCGGCAGGGAGTTCGCCGGTTCGTGCCGAAGGGCTCCACTGGACAACGCCCTCATATTCGACGCGACCAGATGGTGAAGTTGCACGCATCCAACCGTCACCGATCCTGAGCTCATTGAGATCGATCAGTTTCGAATCCGGCTGGGGGTGGTTCGGAGTTCCATCCGGTTCGACGAGGAGGTCATCCTTCGTATAGATCGCCTCATCACGCTCCGTTGTGGACATCTCAAAGAGATGGGTCATCGTGATCGCCTGCGTCGGACACGCCTCGACACACATGGCGCAGAAGATGCAGCGCAGCATGTTGATCTCATAAACGAACCCATATCGTTCGCCTTCACTCACCGGATCACCCGGCGGATTGCCCGCACCGCGAACATAGATGCAGTTCGCAGGGCACACGCCGGCGCACAGCTCACAGCCGATGCACTTCTCAGTCCCATCGAGGTTTCGGTTCAGCACATGGCGGCCGTGGAAACGCTCAGGCTTCACCCGTTTCTCGTCCGGGTACTGGATCGTGACGCGTGGCCTCGTGACCTGACGCATGGTCACGGCGAATCCTCGGAAAGGACCAAGGAGGTCAGCGAACCAGCTCATCGACTACCCCTCATGTCCACGGCGCTCCGAAGTCGCGGAATCCCAGGGCGATTGCCACGAGGATGATCCAAGCAAGAGAAACCGGAATGAGCTTCTTCCATCCGAGCGCCATCAGTTGGTCGTAACGCATCCGTGGGAGGCTCGCTCTCACCCAGACGAAGAACAGAATGATGAGCCAGGTCTTTGCGAGGAACCAGAAGATGGGGAGGAGTTGTCGCACAACCGTCGGTCCCAGGACGGGGCCGGCCCAGCCGCCGAGGAAGAGGGCTGTCGTGAGCGCGGAGATGTTGAAGATGTTGATGTACTCCGCGAGGAAGAACAGGGCGAATCTCATGCCTGAGTACTCCGTGTGGAAACCTCCGACGATCTCCTGTTCGGCCTCGACAAGATCGAAGGGTGCCCTGTTCGTCTCGGCGAATCCGGCGATGAGGAAGATCACGAACGAAGGGACGAGGATCAGGTTCCATGCCGGGACAAAGCCGCCGAACGTTCCCTGCTGTGACTCAACGATCGCCGTGATCGACAAGGAGCCTGAGAACATCACGACGGGTATGAGGGCGAGACCCATGGCGGCCTCGTACGAGATCATCTGGGCAGACGCCCGAACCGAACCCAGAAGCGGATATTTCGAGCCGGATGCCCAGCCGGCGAGTGTGACGGCGTACACACCCATCGAAGATATTGCCAGGACGTACAGCAATCCGACATTGATGTCCATCGCCGCAAGGGAATACGACGTTTCGTTTATCACAATGGGTGCACCGATCGGAATCACCAGGAACATCAGCAACGCCGTGACCATTGCGATGACTGGTGCTGCGATGTAGAGGCCGAACTCGGCCCTCGTCGGCGTGATGCCCTCCTTGAAGATGGCCTTCAGACCGTCAGCAAGGGTTTGGAGGATTCCGAAAGGTCCCGCTCTGCTCGGCCCGATCCGGTTCTGGAGGTCTGACACGAACTTGCGCTCCACCCAGACAAGCAACAGTACGGTCACAAGGAGGAACACGAAGGCGAATATCACCCGAATCCCGGCTTCGATGAAGATGCTCATGCATCACCTCCGAGCGTCTCCACGCGGATGGTTGGAGTCGCGGCGATCGCCTTCGTTGCTTCATGGTTGTGGGGCAGCACGATTGAGCGTTCGGGAACACCGCCATCGAGGACGACCGGCAGCTTGTGTCCACCGACATTCAACGATGTCCCCTCCAAGACCGTCATCGATGCTGCGTCCTTCGGATGCATCCGGACCGCTACAGGATCGACAAGTCCCTTGAGCGTCTCGGCGTACCGGGTGAGAGCACCTGCGTCATAGAGCGACGGTGCGAGGTGAAGAGTGAAACGATCGGTGATGACAGGCACGGTCACATCGACGGGGATGTGGCCGAGGGGTTGGTTTGCGTGCGGAAGGGGCACGATCGCTCCATCCTCACCAGCCTCAAACATCAGGTAGTCAGCCGTCATCCCAGAATACGCGGGAGCCGTTTCGGCAATCTCCTTGTTGATGATCTTCCAGTCCGAGGCACCGAGGTCCGATCCCATGCTCTGAGATATCCCGTCGAGAGCGGCCGTCAAGGTCATCGACCTCCCCGGCGGCTGAACCGAGCTTTGGAGCCGCTGCACGCGACCCTCGAGGTTGGTGACCGTGCCGTTGATCTCACCCCACGCAGCCAGGGGGAGGATCACATCTGCCATGGCAGCCGAGTCCGTGACGAACGTGTCGAGGGCGACGACGAACTCAGCCGCCTCGAGAGCGCTTTGGGCAAGTGCAGGATCGGGACATTCCCTGATCGGGTCTGCGCCGACGAGTACGACGGCTCGCAGATCGCGATCGATGAGAGCTCCGAGCATTGCCATGGTGTCTTTGCCCGCGACTTCGGGCAGTGGCCCCCACTTTTCTTCCAGTGCGGCGACAGCCGCTTCATCGCCAGTACTTGCGCGCCCAGGGAGGAGAGTCGGAGCAAGGCCCATGTCCAGGGCTCCAAAGACGTTCGCCCGAGCAAGCAGTGGCATGAGCCTTGCGCCGGGGAGTGCCCGTGCAAACGCTGCAACCGCCTCAGGGAGCAAGGGATCCTCTGTGATCGAGGTACGTCCTACGAGTGCAACCACAGGCCCGTCGCCAAGAGCGTCGATCACTGCCTGGTGGGCAGTGTCGCCACGAGACAGCTTGCGAAGGATCTCCGGTCCGGAGCCTGCGCGATAGCGAACCGTGTGGGAGGCGATCGAGTCCAGTCCGGTAGCAACGGGGCTGACGACAACGAGCCTTGCTCCGGCGAGGACGGCCTTGCGCACCCTCAGATAAAGCACGGGAAGCGTCTCTTTGAGATCAGAGCACCAAACGAGGATCGTATTCGCTGTGTCGAGATCGTTGACATTCGCCCTTGGAATGACCGCGGCGGCGAGGTGCGGGTCTATGCCGTCTCCCACGATGGCGTCGACATGGGGTGACCCTACGACGACTCGCATGAACTTGCTCAGTGCATACGCTTCCTCGTTGGTACCGGAAGCACCACCGATCGCACCGATCTCGGTCCCAACGTAGCTTCCCAGGCGGCTGGCGACCATCTCGATCGCCTCGGTCCACGTTGCCTCTCTGAAGGCCCCACCATCGCGGATGAGCGGCTTTGTGATCCGGTTCTCTGACCGGAACGCCGTGAACGCGAACCTGTCCTTGTCTGAGAGCCATCCGTCGTTGAGCGCGTCGTTGCCAGCTCCGTAGATCCGAAGGATCCTTCCCCGTGAACTGTGCACCTCCACCGACGATTGCATTGCATCCACCAGGGATGCAGATCTCTTTGACTCGAGATCCCACGGCCGTGCCTTGAAGCGGTAGTCGACAGATGTGAGGGCGCCAACAGGGCATACCTGGACGGTGTTGCCCGAGAAGTATGAGGAGAACGGTGCATCGGGAAAGGTGTTGATCTCTACGTGGCTACCGCGGTTGATGAACTCGATCAACGGGTCACCAGCGATGTCGTCTGCCACCCTCACGCAACGATCACACAACACGCAGCGCTCCCTGTCGAGAAGCACGAGATCAGACACAGGCATCGGCTTGATGTGCGTGCGCTTCTCTTCTACGAACCTGCTCTCACCCGCACCGTGGGTAAGCGCCTGATCCTGGAGCGGGCATTCGCCCCCCTTGTCACACACGGGACAGTCAAGCGGGTGGTTGAGGAGCAGAAATTCGAGGATGCCTGCCTGTGCCTTCTTGACGACTTCGGACGATGTATCGACGACCATTCCGTCGGACACAGACGTCGTGCATGATGGAATCAACGCAGTGCCCCGCGGGCCTTCGACTTCGACGAGACACATCCTGCACTTTCCGACAGGCTTGAGCTTGTCGTGGTGACAGAAGCGCGGGATGTATTCGCCTGCCTTCTCCGCGGCAGTGATCAAGCGTTCTCCCTCGATGGCGTCGTGGGCAACACCATTGATGGTGATCGAGACGGTGTCGTGCTCAGCCAACGGGACCCTCACTTCCGGCGATCATCGCCTCGAGTTCAGGTCTGAACCACCGCGTGATGGAGGTGATCGGAGACACGGTTGAGGGACCCAGCGGACAGATGGTCGTCATGGCCGGTGGCCACTTCAGTCCAGGGGAGATGTTGTCCGAGATGTCGAGCATCAGATCGATGTCTTCTGGGCGCCCGTTGCCATCAAGGATCCGCTTGAGCACGGCTTCGAGCCACGAAGTACCCTCCCTGCACGGCGTGCACTGGCCACAGGATTCGTGGGCGAAGAATCGCACGATGCGATGCGCAGCAGCAACGACGTTGGTGGTCTCGTCCATGACGACAACAGCACCGGCGCCGATCATCGATCCGTTCGCAGCAACGTCATCGATCGAGACGATCGTGTCCAGGTGCTCATCCGGCACGAACCACGGCGCCGATGCTCCACCGGGTATCCAGGCCTTGAGTGCCTTGCCATCCGGGATGCCGCCGCCGATGTCGAAGATCAGCTCACGCCAAGTCATCCCCATGACGATCTCGTGGTTGCCCGGCCTGGCGATGTGGCCAGAGATGCTGAGCATCTTCGTGCCGGCAGATCGCTCGGGTCCGATCGCTGCATATGCCGTCCCACCGTTGGTCATGATCCAAGGGACGTTCGAGATGGATTCGACGTTGTTGACGATCGTCGGCTTTGCGTACAGGCCCTCAACCGCGGGGAATGGTGGCTTGAGTCGTGGCTCTCCACGACGGCCTTCGAGACTGTTGAGCAGAGCCGTCTCTTCACCGCAGATGTAGGCGCCGCCGCCCAGGTGGAGCGTCACATCGAGCGAGAACTCGGTTCCGCGAATATCCTGCCCGAGGTAGCCGGCGTCATATGCCTCTTCGACTGCACGCTGCAGTCTGCGAGCAGACTTCGGATACTCACCGCGGATGTACACGAATGCGTGGCTCACTCCAAGGGCATAGCTCGAGATGATGATGCCTTCGAGAAGCTGATGTGGGTCGCGTTCTGTGAGCTGGCGATCGTTGAACGTGCCGGGCTCTGACTCGTCACAGTTGACCACGAGGTAGCGGGGCTCTGCAGGAGCAAGGAAACCCCATTTGACACCCATGGGGAACCCTGCACCCCCTCGACCGCGCAAGTTTGAGGCTTTTACCTCTTCGATGATGTCCTCTTTGGACATGTCGTTGAGAGCCTTTGTGAGGGCCTCGTAGCCACCCGTGTCGAGGTAGCGACTGAGCGTGTGGCTGTCCGATGGGTGGGCATCCATCCGCACGGTGAGGATCTTGTCTGTCATCGACCCCCCCGTGCTGACCCATTGGTGGAACCGTATGGACCGAACGCAGGAACGGGTCGCGTCGCGCCCTGGGGCTCTGTCGAACCCCAGTCAAAGGATCGCTGCCCCCCGAACAACTGCTGCATCTCGTCGGCGAGAAGCACAGTCGGCTTGGTGTCTCTCAGCCAATCGATGAGCGCTTCTGCCTTGTCCAGCGTGATTCCCTCGATCAACTCGTAGTTGACTTGCACCGCTGGTGCCCCACCACATGCCCCAATACACTCGACGTGCTCAACCGAAACCGACCCATCATCAGTCGTCTCTCCGCTGGCGACACCGCTCGCCTCCTCGACAGCAGCCAACACTTCATCGGCGCCGTTGAGATGACACGAAATGGAAGTGCAGACAGAGATGAGGTAGTCGCCGATCTTCTCGCGTTTGAACATCGTGTAGAACGTTGCAACCGACTGCACCTGGACGGGTGTGATATCGATGAGCTCGGCGACCTCACACATCGCTTCGAGGGATGCGTACTCATGCTCGAGGCTCGCCACATACAGCAGTGGCATCAGAGCCGACCGCTTGACGGGATAGGAAGCAAGGATCGACCTTGCCCTCTCCTGGTTCTCGAGGCTCCAATGCGAGATCACAGACATCATCGGTCGACGTCTCCGAGTACCGGATCCGTCGATGCAAGGGTCGCAATGACATCCGCGATCAGCGAGTCCGTCATCATCGCTGGGAGAGCCTGCACGGCGGCAAACGACGGTGCACGCCATCGCAGACGCCAGGGCTTCGCACCACCTTTTGAGACTATGTATGCGCCGATCTCACCACGAGGTCCTTCAACGGCCTGATAGGCCGTGCCCGCCGGGACGCTGACACCTTCGGTGAACAGCTTGAAGTGGTGAATCAGGGCCTCCATCGACTCGTCGATCCGCGCCCTCGGTGGAGGTGTCACCTTTGAATCGGTGCTGCGATAGTCACCGCTCGGAATGGATTCGAGAACCTGCTCGGCTATGTGAAGCGATTGGCGGATCTCATCGATTCTCACCTTGTATCGATCGAACGAATCGCCATGCTTCCCGAGAGGTACATCGAAGTCGTACTGCTCGATCCCACAATACGGTGCAGCCTTGCGGAGATCCCAGTCGACCCCTGAGGCTCGCGCTACGGGACCAGTTACCCCGTACTGTCTGACCTCGGCCGGTGTGAGGACGCCAACGCCAAGCGTTCGATCCAGAAAGATCGGGTTCTCGTTGAGGAGCTCCTCGTACTCGTCGACGCCATCGTTGACCATCTTGACCAGCGTCACGATGTCCTCTTCCCAACCGTCGGGTAGATCAGCCGCAACGCCACCAACCCTGATGTAGTTGTGGTTCATCCGCAGGCCGGTCGTCTTCTCGAAGAAATCGAGACAGACTTCGCGCTCACGCCAGCCGTAGATCATCATCGACAGAGCGCCAACGTCCATTCCCATGGTCGCCGCAGACAGGAGGTGGCTAGCAACCCGGTTGAGCTCGGTCATGAGGATCCGGATCGCACTGGCCCGTTCCGGCACCTCGAGACCGAGGAGTTGTTCGGTCGCCAAGGAGAACGCAAGTTCATTGTGGAACGGTGAGAGGTAGTCCATCCGCGTCACGTTCGTTGATCCCTGCGAGTAGCTGAGCGTCTCGGCCGTCTTCTCCATCCCGGTATGGAGGTATCCGATGATCGGCTTGACCCGACGAACGGTCTCACCTTCGAGTTCCATGTGGAGCCGAAGCACGCCGTGGGTGGAGGGATGCTGGGGACCCATGTTGATGATCTGGCGCTCTTCGTCCACGACTCGCTCCGCCACGACGAAATCATCGTCGACATCAATGCCCCGCTGAATATCGAGGGCAGGGTCCTCGTCGCGATGGAGCAGCTCCTGGGCACCTTCGTCTGTGCTCTGGGCGAACGGCATGCGCTCCTCGGTGCCAGATACCCAGATGTCGTGCTTCATGCGCCTGGTCTCAGAGGCCGACTGGTCCCGTGAAGATTCGTTGGCGTTGTCGCCGCTCTCAACTGTGTCCATGTCCTCGGGCGCATCCCTCCTAGGTCTGAGCTCCCCACCTTGAATTGGACAGGCACAGCACCAATGTC
>Ga0164320_10000281_pt1 | contig 15906 bp, 14 predicted proteins | sample GuaBasSediGuay11_FD_113736 | JGI IMG/M metagenome (GOLD analysis project Ga0164320, IMG submission 113736) | Subseafloor sediment microbial communities from Guaymas Basin, Gulf of California, Mexico - Guay11, Core 4567-28, 0-3 cm | ecosystem: Environmental > Aquatic > Marine > Hydrothermal...
CGAGCAGATGCTCGATTGCCTGAGCTATAACATCGAGCCCAAACGGGAGTACTAATGAAATTGCCCGCGCGGATCGCATAAGACGATGCAGATGAGCCTCCAGCATGAAGGTCTTGCCATGATAAAAGCGCAGGCCTTCAAAAACACCATCGCCATAGAGTAATCCATGATCATAAACCGAAATTCGGGCTTCATCGGCGGGGATGACGGTCTGATCTATCCAGCACAGGGCTTTATTATTCATAGTATTAAATAGGTCAATATTAATGACCTATGAGTATGCTGCACAAACTTATATAATGTCAATACTATTGACTTAATATTCAATCATGACAAATAGAGAAGAGCAATTGAATCACGCGCTGGAAGCCATGCACTTCGGATTTCGTGCGATGACACTAAGACCCGATCAGCGACTCGCCGAGCTGGGTCTTTCCCGTATTCATCATCGCCTTTTGTATTTTATCGGACGCAATTCGAAATGCAGCATTAATGAATTGCTGAAAATCATGGGGATTACCAAACAGTATTTGCATCGCCCGTTGAAAACCCTGATTGAATGCGGATATATCTTGCAGACGGTTGATTCACAGGATAGACGCATCAAGCGCCTGAGGCATTCGCCTGAAGGGGAGAAGCTGGAGTTTGCTTTATCCGAAGTGCAACGACGCCGCTTCGAGGAAATTTTCGAGCAGGTCGGTCCAGGCGTAGAACGACATTGGCGCCAGGTTATGGACCTGCTCGGAAACAGGCTCGAATTCTAGCCCGTCATCCTGGTGAGAAATGCGGGCTAGGCGCGGCTTCCTCCATCGAGCACTAGCGGATAACCGGTGATGAAGCGCGCCGCGTCACTACAGGCGTAAAGCACCATGTGCGCGACTTCTTCGGCACTGCACACCCGCTTCAGGGGCACGCCAGCTGCCGATTCCTTGAGGCCGGTTTCGGCATCCAGCCCACGATCTCGAAACTCACCGCGCAGCATCGGGGTATCGACATCTCCCGGGCAGACAGGAACAACGCGAATGCCCTCACCCGCATAATCGAGCGCCATCGCCCGGGTCATCTGCAATACCGCGCCTTTGCTGGCGCAGTAAGCGGTTAAATGTTTACTCCCCGATAGCGACGCATCGGAGGCGATGTTGACGATGGTTCCGCGACTGCTTCTCAAATGCGGAATTGCCGCCCGGCAAATGTAAAACATGCCATTAACATTTACATTCATGGTATCCAGCCACTGTGCATCGGTCGTTTCTTCGGCCGTGGCGTGATAGATAACACCGGCGCTATTGACCACGATATCGAGGCCGCCGAGATGGTTCACGGTATCTGACACGATTTGCTCGCAAGACTTGCTTTGCGAGATATCACCCGCAATAAGTTCTATGCTACCCCTGGCCCCACCAAGTCGGGAAATAATGGCATCGGCCCGATCCTGGTTGCGACCGCTGATAACCACATCCGCGCCAGCCTCGACAAAGGCGACCGCAGTGGCTTCGCCCATGCCCGAAGTCCCACCGGTGATGAGCAGCCGTTTGCCACTAAAATTAAACTGGATGGAAGCTTCATTCATATTATCTGGGTGGTAATTTTACGGTCGATCCGGTAATGGCTTTCAGCTCAAGAAATTCGAGCAGACCCCATTTGCCTTTTTCGCGACCATTGCCGGATTGCTTGTAGCCACCAAAGGGCGTATCGGTACCACCGGCGGTGTAGTTGATCGCGATTTGGCCCGCGCGAATGCGCCGCGCGATTGCCTTGGCGTGTTCCATATCACCCGAGCTGACATAACCGGCCAGGCCAAAATCCGTGTCGTTGGCAATTGCTACCGCCTCGTCATCATCCGCGTAGCCGAGAATTGTGATCACCGGGCCGAAAATTTCTTCACGCGCGATGGTCATATTGTTATTGACGTTGGCAAATACGGTGGGTTTGACATAAAAGCCGGTCGGTAAATGTTCGGGCCGACCGACACCGCCAGCAACCAGATTTGCACCTTCGTCGATACCCTGCTGGATCAATCCCTGGATCTTGTCAATCTGGACCTGGTTTACGACCGGACCGATATGATTCCCGGGTTTTGCCGGGTCATCTACGCCGATACTGTTCGCCGCCGCAACGGCCGCCTCGACAGCGGCATCCATTTTCGCGTTCGGCACCAGCATTCGCGTCGGCGCATTACAGGATTGCCCGCTATTACTCATCATGTAATGCACACCATCGGTGACCGCTTTTACCAGGTCAGCATCGTGCAGAATCACGTTTGCAGACTTGCCACCGAGCTCCTGCGCAACTCGCTTGACCGTATCGGCCGACGCCCTGGCGACCGCGATGCCGCCGCGTGTCGAACCGGTAAATGACATCATGTCGATATCCCGGTGTGAAGACATGGCTTCGCCCACTACGGCTCCATAGCCGTTGACCAGGTTGAATACACCGGCGGGCACTCCGGCCTGGTGCAGTACCTCGGCAAATATCATTGAATCGATCGGGGATTCTTCACTTGGTTTCAACACCATGGTGCAACCCGCGGCGAGCGCCGGAACTACCTTGACCGCAACCTGGTTGATGGGCCAGTTCCAGGGTGTAATCATGCCGCAAACACCGATAGGTTCGTGACGCAATATCACATCGTCCTCTACAGTTTCAAAAGTAAAGTTCAACAGTGACTTGATCGCACTTTTTATGTGCCTGGCGCCCAGTACCGCCTGGGAACCGCGCGCCAGATCTATGGGCGCCCCCATTTCCTCTGAAATAGCATGCGCGATGTCATCAAAACGTTCCTTGTAGACAATACGTATACTGTGCAGTAACTCGAGACGCTGCTGCACCTTCCATTGAGAATAGCTGGCGAAAGCCTGACGCGCGGCCACAACCGCAGAATCGATATCCGCTGGGCTGCCTGCACTGATCCGGGTATAGGTCTGCTCGGTAGCAGGGTTGATAACATCAATGGTCGCCGGGGTCACCGGATCCGTCCATTCACCGTTAATATAAAATTTCAGATGATCCGGCATGAAGTTTTTCCCTTGAGCTATTTCTTTTCCTGTGTGTAAAAACGGAATGTGCCGTGAAGCGGGCCTGTCTGCAAGACATTTTTTTCAAAACTGTTAACTACCGTCAGATTTTTTTGGCTGAATGCTGATTTAAGTAGCCCCGGCCAGGCTAATAGCTTTTTAGAAAAGCTTTAAACTTAATAAGTTTCTGCATCCATAGACCCTTCGACAGCCAAATCGGCCTCCGGTTCCAGCTTCTTATCTGACGATCGCATCGCGACTTGATTCAAAACCCGCTTCATTGCCCACAGGGTGATCCCGACAACTCTACCCGCGGTAAAAATAAATATCACAAGCAGGAAATGATCTCTATAATCGTCGCCCTCCAGGGTTAACCGAGCAGACCGGCAACAGGCATGACCAGACATCGTCTTTTTCCTTATATGCTGATTATCAGTGCCGGTCTGATATGGGGCGCAACCTTTTCACTGGCGCTGATCGCGACAGCCGAGGGCGCCCACCCACTGGCTTTATCGAGCTGGCAGGTTGTGCTCACCGCGATATTTTTTGCGTTCGCCCGACTGGTCTCCCGGTTCAGACTTTTTGATATTCGCAACCTACGCCATTACATCGTGCTGGCAGTGATCGGAATTACCGCGCCCAATCTGCTTTACTATTTTGCGGCACCGCATCTTTCTGCCGGAATTTTGTCGATTACGGTATCGACGGTACCGGTATTCACCTACGCCATCATGCTCACCATGCGCTTTGAATCGGTGGTGATAAAACGCATGTTCGGCCTGGCACTGGGTATGATTGCAATTCTGCTACTGGTGCTTCCCGACCATGGCTTAAGCAGCGGCGATGCCAGTTTCTGGATTTTGCTGGTCCTGGTTTGCGCCCTGCTCTACTCGATCGAAAATGTCTATATCAGCAAGGGCGTCGATCACAGTATAGACATTCGTGAATTACTGTTTGCGTCCAATATCATCGCTGCGATGGTACAGTTTCCGCTGGCGATGGCGCTCGGACTCGCGGAGCCGGTGACCTGGCTGGCAAGCGATGCCGGCAAGGCTGTACTGGGAATAGCCATCGGCAGTGGATTTGCTTATTCAATGTTCTTTTACACGATTAAATCCTCGGGCCCGGTTTTCGCCAGTCAAACTGCTTATATTGTGACCATCTCGGGCGTAGTCTGGGGCATTATCATTTTCTCCGAGCAGCATTCATTATGGGTGTGGGCTTCGATTGTGGTGATGATGATCGGCCTGGTTCTGGTGACACCGGACAAAACAGGCAACCACGAGTTGCTGCGATCCGGCGCTCCGGAGGTTTAACTTTACTGCTGAATGACCCAGCATTAATCCGGGGCCCCCTGTTTGATTTCATCCTGAGAAACCCTACACTGTCGTCGCAGTATCCCATCTATCTTCCTGTAGAGGGCATCCGAATATGCTGATAGCCAATAACCTGGGGTTTACACCCCCTTGCCACCCTGTTCAATCCATTCTCGATGTCCTCGAACAGAAATTTGCATTGCACGGCCTGCTGCATCCCCTCGAAGGTGAACGTGACCAGAATTTTCGCCTGCACGCCGGTGACGGAGAATTGTATGTCGTCAAAATTTCGGGGAACGATGAGGACCGGAAGGTTGTGGAATTTCAGACCGGGGCCTTGTTTCACATCCAGACGCATGACCCGGAGTTGCCGGTCCCTCGAGTCCGTAAAACAATTGCTGGTGATTGTTACGCCTGTATTGGCAATGAATCCAGTCTTTTTCGCGTGCTGACTTATCTAGGCGGAACTCCTATGAGTCAAGGGCAGCTTAGCTCCCCGGCACTGGCAGGCAACGCCGGTGTTTTTCTCGGCCGCCTGGTCAGAACCTTGAGGGAATATTCACACCCCCGGGAGAACTATTTTATGCCCTGGAATATGACCAATGGATTACTGGACGAGGATGAAATCTGGGCTAGCGGCGGTGAAGATATGCGCGCCCTGGAGTCCGAATTACGGCCGGGCTGCCGGCAAACAGTTGCGGCACTCCTGCAACAACGAATGCAGGTTGTCCACAATGACGCCCACCAGGATAACCTGCTGATTGCAAATCCTGATTCCGATCAGGTGACGGGCCTGATCGATTTCGGAGATCTGGTCAGGACGGCGCTGGTATGCGACCTGGCAATCCTATGTCTCGCCTTTGCCGAAACGAGTTCAACAGCGGAAATTTCGGTTGCCAATGTCGTCGCCGGATACCATGCTGAATATCCATTGCTGAAGCAGGAAATTGACCTGGTCTATGAAGCAATGCTAACTCGCGAGACACTTGCGGTATTATTATTCGATTTTAAAATCGCGCATGAAGCCTCGGCATCGAAATATGTTCGTGAATCACGCCCTGGTTTGATGGAAGGTCTGTTAAGGTTACGTGAAATCGGCGCCGGCGCCTTCCGCGATGCCATATTCGATTCATGCAAACTTTGATCAACTGGAATAATCATGCCTGAGACTGACCTGATTTCACGACGCAAAGCCGCCCTTGGGCCAACTTACCAGAACTTTTATGACAAGCCGTTACACCTGGTCCGCGGTGAAGGCCTGTCGTTGTGGGATGTTGAAGGTCGTGAGTATCTCGATAGTTACAACAATGTAGTCTCGGTGGGCGACTGCTACTTACATGAGGTGGAAGCCCTTTGCAGGCAGGCGGCCACGCTCAATACTCACACCAGGTATCTGCACCAGGGCATAGTCGAGCTGGGAGAAATGCTGGGTGAAAAACTACCCGGGAATATCGAAGTCTGCCTGTTTGTCTGCACCGGTACCGAGGCCAATGACCTCGCCATCCAGATCGCCCGGCATGTTACCGGCAATCGGGGCGTGGTCGTAACCGAGTCTTCCTATCATGGCAACTCAGAACTGGTGCGCGCGCTCTCCACCGATAGCTACCCTGTCGAAGATCGACCCGATTGGCTAGGCGTTATCGAGCCGCCTAACCTTTATCGTGGTCCGTTTACCCGTGATGACCCTGACGCGGGCGGTAAATACCTGGAATTGGCAGTGCGTGAACTCGATGCCCTGGAACTGCGGGGACAGAAACCGGCCGCATTGCTGATCGATACTGTATGGGATTCGAACGGTCCGATGATAGCGCCACCAGACTACGTTCTCGGATTATGCGATGAGGTACGCAAACGTGGCGGTTTGATTATTTCAGACGAGGTGCAATCGGGCTATTGTCGTACCGGGCAAAATTGGTGGGGCTGCCAAAACTACGGTTTTCAGCCGGATATAGTTACCTGCGGTAAGCCCATGGGAGACGGTCATCCACTTGCTGTGATGGCGACCACAAGCGAAATAGCAACCGCTTATTCAAAGAAATACCATTATTTCAATACCTTCGGTGGCAACCCGGTATCCTCGGCTGTCGGCAAGGCGGTAATTGAAGTTATCGAAAACGAGAAACTACTGGAAAACGCCCGGGATACAGGCGCTTACCTGGAATCCGGGTTGAGAGAACTTGCCAGCAAGCATGAAATGATCGGGGATATACAGGGAAGCGGGCTGTTCTGGGGGCTCGACATGGTTTCCGACCCGATCAGTAAAACACCCCTGTCGCGTAAGCAGATGCGCCATCTGGGTAGCCTGATCGTGCAACAGGGCGTGATCACCGGATACTCCGGTAGATTTGGCCAGATTCTGAAACTGCGCCCACCATTGCCCTTCTCAAAAACCGACGCAGACACTGCGGTTACAGCCATCGACCGGGCCCTGGGAGTCTTTAGTCAGAGCTAGCCCGCAGACTGGTGAGGAGATCTTTTAGTGCGCGAATGTGCTCGGGTCCGGTGCCACAACAGCCGCCAACTATCTGCACGCCATAATTTTTTATCCAGCCTTCGATTTCCGCGGCGTACTGCTGTGGCGTACTGACTTCTTCATATCGCCAGTCAGGCAGAATTAATTTCCCGGTTTCAGCATAGGCGAGCTTAGGGCCCGACCAGTGTTTGCCAAGCACTTGCAGTGCGGGACCAATATCACCGATTTTAGTATGCATAATGCCAGCCGCCTGCCCCCCTAGCGGGCCAAGTGTTTTTACCAGTTCGCTGAAATCGTGGGCACTGGTACTGTCATCGGTATTTTTCCAGCGCAGACTCCTGACATCGACACCGTCATCGGCCATCATCGTACTGTACCCGACCCACACGGGTAACCCGGTGGATACGGCCGCCTTGATGACAATTCTCGCATTTTCGATATCGCGCATCATTTCCGCGATAATCAGATCCACGCCCGCTTCGGCCAATACCTCGGCAAGCTCCTGGTAACTCGATTCAACGCGCCCATCGATAGCCACCTCCCGATGACTGGTCAGCGGCGGCATGCTCGACATCGAACCGGCGATCCAGACTTCGCCATCGGCAACCTTATCGCGCGCCTGCTGGGCCAGTTGTACCGATTTCAAATTGATCAATTTGGATTCGTGCCCGAGATTAATACTTTCCAGCACGTGCCGAGCGGTGGAATAGGTGTTTGCGGTGATTATCTGCGCACCCGCCCGAATATAGTCTTCGTGCACCTGGCGCACTTCCTCGGGATGGGTTTTGGTGGTCAAACCGCTCCACACGTTTGCATCCAGCGCAATACCGCGCTTGCGAATCTCGGTGCTGACACCTCCATCCAGAAGTAAAATTTCACCCTTGTCCAGCCGTTCGCCCAGTTTAGTCATATCGCTTTAATCTATGCCTCAATAGCGTTAATGTATCACCTGATCAAATTTAATATAATCCCTGTTATCAACGCGAATGGATTGTTTGCCCCATTCAGAGCCAAAACCATGCAGCGAAACATCAAAGACTTGACCAACTTTTATATATCAATTGGCGCCGACAATATCAGGCATACCAGGAAAACCCTTCTGGCGCATGCCATTGGCGTTTACCAGGGATTATACAATCAGGGCTGCTGCGAAAATGTCTGCCACGCTGGATTATTCCACTCGATTTACGGCACCGAGTTATTTCAACGCTTCAAGCTGCCATTGCAACGTCGTGCCGATTTGCGGGCGCTGATTGGTGAATATGCCGAAAAGCTGGTCTTCATCAACTGTTTTATCAATCGTGCATCGCTAGACCAGCAGGTGGGCAGGACGCAGGGGCCCTATACCCTGACCAACCGTGAGAACGGCGAACACATTAGCCTCGAAAAAGATGAATTTAACGACCTGGTAATGGTGCATCTTTACGATCATCTGGAGCAGGTGGCGCGTTCGCAACAGTGGCATTACCGGCGCGACGAATACCATGCCATGGCGAGGCGTTTTGGGGGTAGCGTAGTGGAAACTTACGAGAATGTATTTGCCCGGGAAACGAAGGACGCTTGACATTGACCGACCGCGCAAGACCCTTTAATTACCTCCTCTTGATGATGGTAGTGCTGCTCTATGGCTGTAGCACGATTACTGCACCAATCGATCTGCCGCCCGACGCGGAAAAACAACGTATCGCGGATCTTGGTGACGCCATCATAGCTCTGGGAGATGATATCGATGCCGATGAAGCCCGCCGTGCGGCTCGCATCGCGATCGAATACTCACAACAGCTCGCCATAGAATACGACATTACCGGGTCTCCGATATATCACAATTTCCTGGTGAACATTGGTGCACGATCTCGGGGTTTATGCATAGACTGGACCTCTGATCTGAAAGCGCGTCTGCAGCAGGAGAGGTTTCGTACCCTCGATCTGCACTGGGCTATTGCCAACTACCGCACAACCTTTAGCCTCGAACACAGCACAGTTGTGGTCAGTTCGCCCGGCGCATCGCTGCAACAGGGACTGGTGCTGGATGCATGGCGTAATTCGGGTGATTTATACTGGTCGCCCACGCTGGAAGATCGCGGCTATGTATGGGAACCCCAGGCCGAGATACATGCGCTCAAGCTTAGTCGCGAGGCAGACGCCGAGAACCGTCAAGTGGTTCGCTAGCTCGCGATGTGATATAAATTGACCGCAGCATCGGTCACTAGATGACCGGAGTTACAAGGACAGTTCATAAACAGGTACTAATAGGGATTACTATATCACCATGTCTCAATCACTGGATATCTTGCGTAGCCACTTCGGTTACGATCAATTTCGTTTTCAACAGCAACAAATTATCGATACGCTGATCAGCGGCGGCGACGCACTGGTGCTCATGCCTACCGGTGGTGGTAAGTCATTGTGCTACCAGATACCCGCCATGGTCCGTAGCGGGGTAGGAATTGTAATTTCGCCCTTGATCGCCCTGATGCAGGACCAGGTCGACGCGCTGGCGCAAAACGGTATCAAGGCGGCATTTTTAAATTCCACCCAAACCCCGGAACGACAGCAGCAGGTCAGGCAGCAACTGCTCAATAACGAGATCGAGTTACTATATGTTGCGCCCGAACGGGCGCTCACCGACGATTTTCTACGCCTGCTCGAGCGCTGCGACATCGCCCTGTTCGCCATCGACGAGGCTCACTGTGTATCGCAGTGGGGGCACGACTTCAGGCGGGATTACCAGAGTTTGTATCGCTTACATGATTTATTCCCAAAGATTCCCCGAATTGCCCTTACCGCCACCGCCGACCAGCGCACCCGACGGGAAATCGAGGCGCAACTCGATCTAAAGGCCGCGGCCAGGTTCATTCACAGCTTTGATCGCCCCAATATCTTTTATCAAATTAGCGAGGGCAATAATAATCGACAACGACTTTGGCAATTCCTTCAGGCAAATCACTCCGGGGATTCCGGTATCGTCTACTGCCTGTCGCGCAAACAGGTTGAAACTACCGCGTACTGGTTAAGTGACAGGGGTCGAATCGCGTTGCCATACCACGCGGGCCTGGACAAAACCATGCGCACCGATCATCAGCGTCGCTTTCTGCAACAGGAAGGCGTCATCATCGTCGCTACCATTGCTTTCGGCATGGGTATCGACAAACCGGATGTACGCTTCGTCGCACACTTGAGCCTGCCAAAGAATATAGAGTCTTACTACCAGGAAACCGGCCGCGCCGGACGTGACGGCCAGGCGGCCAACGCCTGGCTTGCTTATGGATTGCAGGACATCATAACCCTGCGGCAGATGATGCAGCAGGGAGATTCCGATGAGCAGTATAAAAGAGTGTTGCACCACAAAATGGAAGCCATGCTTGGCCTCTGCGAACAAACCCATTGTCGCCGTCAGACCCTGCTCGATTATTTCGGCGAATCACTCGAGGCGCCTTGCGGCCACTGCGACAACTGCGTCAATCCACCACAAACCTGGGATGCCACCGAGGCATCACGAATGGCTCTATCCTGCGTTTATCGCAGCGGCCAGCGCTTTGGCGTCAACTACATCATCGATCTTTTAATGGGGCGCGAAGATGAGCGCATACTACGCAACCGGCACCACCAGCTTTCTACCTTTGGCATTGGCAAGGCTTTGAGCAATCCCGAATGGCGTAGCCTGTTCCGACAACTTATCGCACTCGGCTATGTGCACAGTGACATCGACCGGCATGGTGCATTGATGCTTCAGCCTGATAGCAAACCACTGCTTAAAGGAGAGCTGACCCTGCATCTGCGCATGCTGGCGAAAACTAAAAAAACCCCGGCTGCCACAGCCCCGGGAAGCAAACGAGAGGCCGTAGAGATCTCCGATTCCGATGCACCCCTGTTCGAAGCCTTGCGCAATCTGCGCACACGACTGGCGCAACAACAGGGTGTGCCACCCTATGTCATTCTGCATGATAAAACCCTGCACGAACTTTGCAGGCAGCGTCCGCTGAGGATACCCGATCTCGCGGATATTCCAGGCATAGGCGCACGAAAACTCGAGCTTTATGGAAATGACCTGGTGCAAATCATCGAACAACACCCACTGGACAGGGAAACATTTACCAGGCAATCACTATGACCACCCGCATTGGTCTCATCAGCGACGTACATGCCAGCCCCATTCCTGTGCAACATGCACTGGAATTATTCGACCGGGAAAATGTTGACCAGATAATCTGCGCGGGGGATATTGCAGGATACTTCGACTCGCTGGAAGCCACGGTCGACCTGCTAATACAGAGCAACTGTAAAACGATTATGGGCAACCACGATCAGGCTTATCTCGATACATGCGCTCCAGGCGATAATCAGAAATCGCTGAATTTCCTCCAGGGGTTACCGCTAACGCTTGAGCTCGAGATCGAGCAAAAACGAATCCTGGTGGTGCATGCGCAGCCACCATCGGGCCAGCATGGTGGAATTAAACTACTGCAACAGAATGGCGACATTAATTCACAATTCAGAGACGACTGGAGTGCCAGGCTGAAGGGACTTGATCAGGATATTCTAATCGTTGGTCATACTCACCAGATTTTCGCCGAACAACTCGGTGATATTTTTGTGATAAACCCCGGTAGCTCCCAGTTTAATCACAGCTGCATGATTCTGACTTTACCTGATTTAGAGGTACGAACTTTTTCACTGGGAAACAGAGACATAGTCAAATGCTGGAATTTCAGTATGCTTAGGCCGGGATTGACCAACTTAGTTTAAAGCGCATGACAGAGCTACTGAAACTGATTCAGCAAAAGATAAGAAAAATTTATCTATCGCTCCTGTTACCAATGATGCGCCGTGGCTGGCAAACATTGTGCGGCCTGAAATCGCGACTGGATACAACGCAAAACAGGAATATGATGCGTCGCTGGGTTCTGCTGCCAATATCACAGGGCGGTCGCCGTATCATGCCTTATCTGCCACGCTGGCTACAACAAAACAGGCTGGCTTTGTGGCTGTTGATCGGGTTTCTATTCTTACTGTTACTGCAGTTAAGCGCTGATTTCAGTCTGGATGATCTGAAGGAATCCGGAGAGCTCGTAGTCATTTCCCGCGAATCTCCGACTACCTGGTATGAGGACAACGGGGAACCGGCTGGCCCCGATTTTGACTACCTGACATCTTTCGCAGAATACCTCGGGGTCAGGCTGCGATTCGATATTCGCGAGAACAACGATGAAATCCTCGATGCCATATCCCGCGACGAGGGCCATATTGCCGCTGCTGGTCTGACCTCGTATGAATCACTGGAAGACCGGGGTTTTCTTTTTGGTCCCGAGTACCAGCGCGTAGACATACAGATAGTATGCCGCCGAAACCACGGCAAGCGTCCACGCAAGATCGAGGATCTGTTCGATGTAGAACTGGTGGTGGTGGCCGACTCAAACTATGAATCACGATTGTTTGAACTGCAACAGGAATACCCCGATCTGAGCTGGGAGTCCGTCGAAGAGACCAGCGCCGAGGCTTTGCTGGAGCTGGTATGGCGAAAGAAAATCGACTGTACGGTTGCCAACTCGAGTGAAGTCAATATCAAACGGCGTTTCTACCCGGAGTTGCAGGTCGCCTTCACCATACAGGAAGATCAGTCGCTGGCCTGGAACCTGTCGCCGAAGTGGGAAATATTATCCACTTCGATCGAAGACTGGCTGGATGTTATCGAGAGCAATGGCACCTTGTTGATACTCAAGGATCGGCACTACAAGGTGGAAGAATTCGACTATGTCGACATGCGCACTTTTGTACGTCGCATCAAATCCCGACTCAAAGGACTGGAACCGATGTTGAAAAAAGCGGCTGACGAGCACCAGGTACCCTGGACCTTACTGGCTGCGCAGTCTTACCAGGAATCGCACTGGAACCGACGTGCAAAAAGCCCTACAGGTGTTCGCGGCATCATGATGCTTACCCTGGTAACAGCAAAGGAAATGGGTGTCGAGAGCCGCCTCAATGCCGAACAAAGCATCATGGGTGGGGCGAAATACCTGAAAAAACTCGAATCGAGAATTCCACAAACGGTAATTGGAGACGATCGCTGGTGGTTTGCGCTTAGCGCTTATAATGTCGGCATGGGCCACCTGCAGGACGCACGTCAACTGGCGGATAAGCTCGATCTCGACCCCGATAGCTGGCTTGATCTCAAAGGCGTGTTACCCCTGCTGGCACAGAAAAAGTATTACCGTGATCTCAAGTATGGTTACGCACGCGGCTCGGAGGCGACAACCTATGTTCGCAGGGTCCGCAATTATCAGAATATCCTGCGCGCGCAAATCTCAAAACGTGGTGGCAAGCACGCACGCTAATCAAGGCTTGAATTATTAATTCTCCGCCAGGCTAGGCAGAATTAATCAGGGGCTCCCGAATCAGAATCCGCTATTGTAAAAGCTTCCAATTCGATAGATTTCAATTTCATGCCCGAAAGTACCAGAACACCCTGGTACCGATGTTCCCCGGTAGAAGTAAATTCAAACTGGTATTTTCGTCTCATTGCCAACTTGCCACCGCTATCTATTTCGGGCCAAATTGCGCAGATCACCATGCTTTGATCGAGTAGCTGCAATTTAAACTGTTGGCAATGAGCAACTGCCAATGCACGCGCCCTGCCCTTGAAGCTGCCGCTATGCCACCAGTAAAGAAGCACTATTGCGGCCAGTCATAGCCAGACTAAATTAGCCAAAATGCGGCTTCCTTTGCGACTCTTTATGTCGATCAAACTGGTTCATTTGCAGATTTACCGGTAATCCAAAGCCCGATTTTAGCACCGGCCACATTGTTGTACAGAACCCACTGTATAGCAGTTGACCCTGATCTATAGAAACGGGTAGTCTCAACATCCTGAATTTAATTTTCCACCGCGAGATCCGCGTATTGCGGCATGGATAAAACAACAACACCTAACCACAAGAATGAAAATTAGCCTGTTTGAACACACCCAGTCTGACCGTCCGATTATTGCCCTGGTACTTCTGTTGACCGGGGTATTCGCGCTCGCTTTTCAGGACTCACTGGTCAAATTAATGTCAACGCAGACGTCCTTCTGGCAATTTCAGACTCTGCGCTCGATCGGCAACCTGGGTTTTCTGGTGCTGCTGGCCTCGATCACCGGCGGTATCGGACTATTGATGCCACATAACCGGCGCGCTGTTTTATTGAGAGCAATACTACTAACGATTTGCATGTTCTTTTTCTTTTCCGGTGCACCCTATCTATCCGTAGCACAAATGGCAGCAGGGCTGTATACCTATCCCCTGTTTGTATCACTGTTGGCCGCACCAGTGCTCGGGGAAGTGGTCGGTCGCTGGCGCCTTTCGGCGCTAGCCGTTGGCACGGTGGGTGCCGCGCTGTTGCTCAGCCCATGGGGTGAGGATTTCTCTGCAGTACAACTGTTACCTATCATGGCAGGCTTTTTCTATGCAACTAATATTTTATTGTTGAGACGCGCCTGCCGTAATGAGAGCCCACTGGCATTGGCTTTCGTGGTCGGCATAGTCTTTCTGGTTTCTGGATTACTCGGTATCGGGTTGCTGTCCCTGTTTCCGCTGGCACAGAATATTCGTGAAAGCATGCCTTTTGTCGCGATTGGCTGGCCGGAATTAACCATGGTGGTCGCGGGATTCGCCCTGTTGGCTTCTGTGCTCAATGTGACAGGCAACGTTTGTATGAGTCGAGCTTATCAAACGGCCGACGCCAGTCTGCTCGCACCCCTGGATTTTAGCTACCTGTTATTTGCCGCAATCTGGGGACGCTTACTGTTTGATACCTGGCCGAGCAGTCAGGCGTTGGCCGGAATGGCATTAATCGCCAGCGCCGGTGTCATTACCGCCTGGCGCGAACAGCTTGCTGCCTCGAAATCGCGTAAACGATGAGTAGGAAATCGTGCTGTTATCAGACATTGAGAAAATAGCCCTTGCCGGGAATAGGTCACCCGATTCTGCCAATAATTTTCGAGATTATGTCAAAACCGTTGGGCGGCGTTGACCCAGCGATGGATATTCGCTATTACTCACGACTATTCGAAAATTTGGGCCTTAGTCGTGTGCCAGTAATCGACAACCGGAAAGTATTCGCGTATACCAATACAGTTTTACACGGTGTGCGCGATCGCCTGACCTGATACGGGCAATACCCCTATTCAATATTTTATGCGGTAGATGAAAGCAAAAACGCGACGAAAGTTATTCCTGGTTTTACTGGCCGCCCTGATTTTTACAGGGTTATGGTCAGTAATAGCGATCATCATGGACATGCCCCTGCAGCGCTCACTACCCGGGGCTTTTTCTATAGGGTTCGTGTACGGACTCTACGAAGAGTTCTACGTACAAAGCCACCGTAGTGCGTGGATGCGAAACTACAACGCGGTTGTCGAAATTCTATTCAATATCGCCGTCGTTATCGTGTTGCTGCTGGTGGCCATGAACCTGAATCATTTGATCTATGGTCGTTACGATCAAATTAGCCAGGCTTACGGCAAACTGCCCGTCCTGCTGCCCGTTTTAGTTGGATTTTCCGCGCTGATGGTCACCGTGTTAAGGGTAATAGGATATATCGGCGGAAAGAACCTGCTATACCTGATCGTGGGTCGCTACCGCCGACCGCAACTCGAAAACAGGGTATTCCTGTTCCTCGACATGAAAGATTCAACCGCCCTGGTTGAAAAACTGGGTCCGCTCAGAACCCGCGAGCTGATCGGCAAGTTATTCTATGATATTTCCCAACCGATTACCGATCACGATGGGGAAGTCTACCGTTATACCGGAGATGGCCTGGTTGCAACCTGGTCATACAGCGCGCAGGATGACCTCAGTTTTCTGATTGATACCGTGGATGACCTGATTCGGGCCGTGGCCAGCGAATCTGACTACTACCATGAAAACTACCAGCATCGCCCACAATTCCGCATCGGTATCCACTGTGGCGAAATTGTGGTGAGCGAGGAAGGAGATAGCAAACGTGCAATTGGTTATTACGGTGAAACCATTCATATCGCCGCACGGCTGGAACAGGAGGCCAAGTCGTCAAACAGGGACATCCTGTTTTCTGCGGCGCTGGTGTCACAGATCAAAAAAAATCGGCA
>Ga0164320_10000282_pt1 | contig 15838 bp, 15 predicted proteins | sample GuaBasSediGuay11_FD_113736 | JGI IMG/M metagenome (GOLD analysis project Ga0164320, IMG submission 113736) | Subseafloor sediment microbial communities from Guaymas Basin, Gulf of California, Mexico - Guay11, Core 4567-28, 0-3 cm | ecosystem: Environmental > Aquatic > Marine > Hydrothermal...
ATCAGGAGGGCGGCAAAGCGCTCCCGGAACGCCTCGCGCGCGCCGTCGTTGTCGCGCAGAACCTCGCGCACCCTCACGATCAGGTCGTCGAACGTCAGCGACCCTTCGCGAGCGCGCACGCGTTCCTCGCGGCTCACGAATTCGACGACGAGCGGCAGCAGGGCAGCGAGCGCGGCGGCCCGAAGCCCGGCCAGCACCCCGTTCAGTTCGCCCGAGACCCGCTCTGCGATTTCGAGCGCGGCTGCCTTGCGGTCCTTCCCGCCCCATTTCGATGCGTTCCCCTTGTAGCCGTTTGCGAGAGCGTTCGCCCCGGCGGCCAGCGTCGCCTCACGCTCGCCGTCGCCGGAGCGTTCGAGCGCCTGCAAGACGGAGAGCAGACCGTTGAGGCGGCCCGACAGGTGATCGCCCTCCGGCGCGCCGGACGTTACCGACTCGACATCCGCGCGCAACCGCCCAACGTCCGGCCAGGAGGGTTCCGAAGCGCTCAGAGGGTTCGCCGCGAGCAGTTCGGCCATCGTCGGGCGGTGACTGAGATCGCCGGCCAGACGCTCGATCTCGCCCGTCAGCAGGCCGAGCGTCAGCACCCGGTCGATCGCCTCCTCGGCGGCCCGGTTGCCATCGAGGCTCTCGAGGTACAGCCGCCAGCGCTCCTGCCTGCGGCGCTCCGTCGAGACCGGGTCCTGCACCTCGAAGTCCGGATCGACGCCGGCCTGCGCGGAGAAGGCCCGCAGCAGCGTCTGCGCGAACGAGTGGATCGTCGATATCTGCGCGCGGTCGAGCGATTCAAGCGCGGCGGCGATCCGCGGCGAGACGTCCGCCTCACCCTGCGCTTGTTCGAGGGCGCCACGTACGCGCTCGCGAAGCTCCGCGGCGGCCTTCTCGGTGAAGGTGACGGCGGCGATGCGATCGATCTCGGTCCCGCCCCGCACGAGCGCCACGAAGCGGTCGACGAGCGCGCTCGTCTTGCCGGTGCCAGCGCCCGCCTCGACGAACAGCGTCTGATCCAGCGCCTCGCCGATGACGCGACGTGCGGCGGCGTCGTTGGCGTGGTGCTCGCAGCTCACGACGCGTCTCCTTCGGCGGCGAGATGGACGGCCTGCCACGCTCCTGCGGCCGCGTCGCCTGCTTTCGCGCTGTATTCGATATCGCGGCGGCGTGAGCAGATGCGGTCGAAGTCGCAGTACTTGCAGTTGTCGAAGCCGCCCCTCCATTCGTTCTCCTCGTCCGGCACGGCAGGGAACGAACCGCCGCGGATGCCGTCGACGATCGCCGTCAGCGTCGCCTCGAAGCGCTCTCTCCTGGCCGCAGTCTCCGAGTATGGGAGGCGGGTGAAGTCGCCCTTGCGCGTGATGAACCAGTACATCGCGACGGCGCTTTCGGCGTCTCCGGCGGCCGCCAGGTACGTTGGAAGTTGGAGCTTCCGCCCGCCCAGCAGCGGATCGTGCGAGTCCTTGTCCTTGTCCTTGATCAGGTCGCGGAACTCGTACGTGCTGCCCGTCTTGTAGTCGATGACGTAGGCGGTGCGCCCGTCGGGCGTGCGGTCGATGCGGTCGACGCGCCCGCGCAGCGTCACGCCGGCGATCTCCGTCAGCGGTATCGCCTGCTCGAATTCGGCCGGAACGGCGCCCGTCGCCTGGCGAAAAGCGTTGTCGGCGACCAGGAACTGCCGCAGGTCCGAGCCGATCGTCCGCGCCTCGTGCCGGGAGTAGACTTTGAGGCCGGTCTGCCCGCGCGCCGCCGCCTTCGCCAGCTCCTCGTCCGCGATCTGGAGAAGCAGCGCTTCGTCGGTGGCGGTCCAGGTCTCGTTCGCCGCCGGACGGCCTCGCTCCTGCTGGAAGAGGAAGAAGCGCTCCAGCACGCGGTGGATCACGCTACCGCGCTCGGCGGCGTCCATCATCTCCCGCTCATCGGGCTCGTCCACGACGTTCAAGCGCAGCACCGAGCGAGTGAAATAGCGGTATCCGCAGGCGCCGTACGTCTCGAGCGACGTCGGCGACACCTTCTTCCCCGCTCCCGCAAGCAGACCACCGTCGATCTCGGCGACGTTGCCGTCCCACTCCGTGAAGACGCCGCTGCGCCGCGCCCGCAGGAGAGCCAGCGGCCGGGCGCGCGGATCATCTTCCGGAATCGTCACGCCCGTCTGCACGCTGCGCACGGCGTCGCGCAGGCACAGCTCCGCCGCATCGACGACCGGCCCCGCCAACATCGAACCGAGCGCCGATCCCGGGTACGCGATCTCCGCCGATGACACCTCCAGCAGCAGCTCCGAGGCGATGACACGATGGCCAACGGTGGCAGAATAGGCCTCCACCATCAGCGGCGACGGATAGTACTCGCGCCCGCCGCCGGGCTCGTGGCGCGGTGCGCTCCACGTCAGGTGCCCGCCCGCTGCCGCCGCGATGGCGCGCGCTGCCGACTCGCGGGCGCGCTGGATGCGCGTCGTCGCGTCTTCGATGAACGGGTGCTCGGTCTTCAAGCCCTGCCAGACGCGGTCTTCGAGGATCGCGTCGCCGCCGGGGCCGGCCGGCAGCGCCCCCTCGAACGCGCCGCAGAGGATCGTCCGCCGGAACTCCAGCCCGCTCGCGACGCGGTAGTCGGCGACGACGACGCCGGCGCCCAGGCCGCGCTCGCGCGTGAAGGCCAGTTCGTGGTTGGCCCGCAGCGCGGCGGTGAAGTTGTCGAGGCTGAACTCGCCACCGACCGCGCCGACGGTGCCGAGCTGATCGATCTCATCGATCACACTCTCGAGAGCCTCGTCGTTCGGGTCGAAGTAGTCCTCAACGACCGACTTGAACGCCTCGATGAACGCCGCAGCGCCCTGATCTCGCCGCAGCGGCTCCAGACGGTCGAGGAGGCTCCCCATCACCGCCCGCAGACGCTCGGCCATGTCTCGCTGGTACCCGATCCTGCGCCCCCAGGCCTCGTTCTCCGCGACCATCGCCGACTGAAGATCGGCCTCCTTGTCGCTGATGAAGAAGCCGAGCCGCCGCTCCCAGTCCTCCTTGCCCCGTGTGATGCCCGCCTCCCGCGAGAGCCGGTCCCAGTCGTTCGTCATCAGGCGCTCGTCGCCGTCTCCCGCCGGGATGTGCTCCTTTAGCGGCGCGATCGACAGGAACTCCATCGCCGCGGCGCGCGAGAAGTCACGCTCGGGCAACGAGGCGAGCGCCAGCACACCGCGGCCGGCGCGAGTCTCGATCAGCAGCAGCCCGGGCATCGCCGCGACCGGTACGCCGGAGCCGGCAAACGCCTCGCGCAGCAACCGCCCGTACGAACCGTCCGCCCCGTGGAAGACGCCGATCTCGTGGAGCGAAACGCCCTCCTCCAGCGCCGTAATCACCTCCCGGACGACGCAGCGCGCCTCGCTCGCCGGGTCTGGCGCGAGGATGAACCGCTGCGACGCCGGCTGTCCGAGCGCCTCCTCGATCTCCTCGAAGGCGGGCGCCGCCGCACGCAGAGCTTCGAGAAGGCGAGTGCCGGCTGCGGTCAGTGCTCCCGGCGGCGCGACGTAGATCGCCCCGACGTCGCTCAGGGCCCCCGCGCGGCCCGCCTCAACGGCGTCTGCGGCGGCATCGAGCAAGTCTTCCTCGTCGTAAAAGTCCGCCGACCTCTCGCGATAGCGGTCGTACAGGCGGAAGATCTCGCGCGCATGCTCCGGATAGGCCCCGTGGATGGCGCCCGACGACGTAATCCCGGCGCGGCGCAGACGGCGGAACAGCTGCCGCAGAACGCGCGCGTACCCCGCGAGATCGCTGACCGCCGCCAGCGTGCCCCGCGATTCGCCCGCGACCTGTCCGGCGAGGTAGTCGCCGCTGGGCCGCGCCAACGGCTTTCGGCCTGCCGCGGCGAGGTGGCCCGCGCCAAGCAGCTCGGAGAGCCGCGGAAACGTCTCGAAGCGGACGGCGGCGAACGGCGTCAGCTCGCCGAGACGGCGGCGCATCTGCAGCGCGGCCGCGTGCGAAGGCGCGACGACGGTGACCGGCCGCAGCGGGTCGTCCCGCCGGGCTTCGGCGATTGAGCGCAGCGTCGCGGGTAAGTCAGGCATCGAGAGGCGAGGCCAGCGTAGGAACGGGCGACGAACGTGTCAAGGCGCCGCTGTCACCGGATTGTGGAGCTAGACCGCCTCCCAGTAGCGCTTGCCTTCGCCCTGCAGCACGCGGCCCAGCGTCAGGCCCGGGAAGTGGCAGGCCGTCATCAGCGCCCCGTCGGTCTCGATCTCCTGCAGCGCCGCCTCCTGCGACCGCCGCGCCAGCGCACCGTCCATGTCGCCCATGCCGCACCACTCGGTCTCCTCCAGCTGCACCGGGCAGGAGATCGCGTCGCCCAGGATGAACGCCCGCTTCCCCTGCGAGGACAGAATGACGCCGGCGTGTCCCGGCGTGTGCCCCGGCGTGCCGATGACGTTGATCCCCGGCGCGATCACGGCCCCGTCGTCCGCGATCTCGAAGCGGCCTGACACCGCGGCCATCATCTTCTGCCAGTCGAAGCCGGCCGACGCCGCCCGCGGGTCAGGCTCCTGCCAGAATTCGTCCTCCTGCGCCGTCCAGCGGTAGGTCGCGTTCGGGAACACGGCCTTCATCGCCTCGCCGTCGTCGTGCGCCACGTTTCCGCAGTGGTCGATGTGCAGGTGCGTGAGGAACACGACGTCGACGTCCTCAGGCTTCACGCCGCCGGCCGCCAGCTCGTCCAGCAGGGCGCCGCCGGTGAAGCCGAACATGTTAGCCGGCCCCAGGCCCGTGTCGATCAGCACCTTCTTGCCGCCCGAGTCGATCAGGAAGCAGCTGAACGGGAACTCCACCTGCCCGGCGTGGTTCAGCCAGCGCTTGTGCTTCTCCCACTGCTCGTCCGTCGTCCCACGGAAGTATATGGTTCCGGGCGCGAACCCAAGGCCGTCGCTGACAGCCAGCACCTCGAGGTCGCCTACTTTGAATCTGTTCCCCACTTTGCTTTCCTTCCTACCGGCCGCTGGCCAGCTCGATTCTCGTTCCGCCGCGGGCGCTGACGTCTGTCGCGCCATCGGCCCTCAACTGCGCCGCTATTCCCGTCGCGGCCGATTCGTCCGTCCGCACCCGCAGCGTCGTCGCCCCGTCCGGTGTGATCTCGGCGCTGGACCGGTCCGCGAGCAAGACGTAGCCGGCCCACATGCCGATCAGCAGGTGCGCGAAGAGGGCCCACGTCACTACGAGCAGTATCAGGCCCTCCGTCCCGTGCGGCCCGACCGTATACGAGAGGATCGCGCCGAACGCCGCGCCGGCCGCCGTCCCGACGATGCTCGACGCCGCCACGATCAAGGCGAAGCGCAACATGAAGCCGCCCTCTCGTTGCGCCTCGATCGACGCCGCAATACCTCCGGCAGCAAGACCGCGAGCGGCCACCCGGGCGGAGTCAGCGTCCGGGAATGCCGCCGTGATCGTTACCTTTGCCACGCTGCCAGTATATTGCTGCGCTTCCGCCCGCGCCTCCGCTAGAATCGAGACGTGGCCTCCTTCCCCCGCGCGATCCTGATCGACCTCGACGATACGCTCCTCGACGACACGAGCTACGCCAACGGCTGCTGGGCCGACGCCTGTGCGCTCGCCGAAGAGCGGCTTCCCGGCGTTGACATAAACCTTCTTCGCGCCACGATCGACAGCGAAAACTCCTGGTTCTGGTCGGACCCGGAGCGCCATCGCAGCGGCCGCCTCGACCTGCGCGCAAGCACTCGCGCCACTCTCGAGCGGGTCTTCGCGAAGCTGGGCATCGACGACACCGGCCTCGCCCATGCCGTCGCCGAGACCTACCGCGACCGGCGACAGGAGCGCTCAATCCTCTTCCCCGGCGCGACGGACGCCCTCGACCATCTCCGCGCTGAGGGCGTGCGGCTGGGCATGATGACGAACGGCGCCGCCGACGTCCAGCGCGCCAAGATTGAGCGCTTCGGTCTCGCCCGCTACTTCGACCACATCGTCATCGAGGGCGAGTTCGGCGCCGGTAAGCCCGACCGCCGCGTCTACAACACGCTCCTCTCAGCGCTCGATGTGACTGCGGACGACGCCTGGGCGATCGGCGACAACCTCGAGTTCGACGTCCTCGCGCCGATGCAGATGGGCCTCCACGGGATCTGGGTCGATTCGCGCGAGACAGGCCTTGATGGCCTCGACGGCCGCCCGCACCGCACCGTCTCCGCCTTCACGGAGATCGTCGCGGGCTGAGCACCGCCTAGCCGAGCACGTCGCCGATCGTTATCGCGTACAGCTCCATGTCATAGACGCGGCCGTTGTTGGGCCAGGCGGCCCGCTGCGTGCCCTCGTGCCTGTAACCAGCCTTCTCCGCAACACCGCGCGAGGCCTTGTTGTCGGTGGCGATGCAGAGCCGGATGCGGTGCACGGTCATCGACTCGAACAGGTAGCGGGTGAGAATGCGCACCGACTCCGACGTCACGCCCTTGCGGCGCGACGACGGGTCGTAGGTTCGATAGGCGATCTCGATCTCGCTCAGGTAGTGCACCGTCTTGAAGTAGTGAATCTCGCCCAGGATGTCGCCGCTCTCCGGCTCCGTCATGAACAGCATCCCGTGCTCTTTGCTCCAGAAGCCGTCCTTCTCGAAGTCCTTGCGCACCGTCGGCTCGGAGTAGTAGTGGTGCGGATACCACTCGCCGCGGTGATCGAACTCCGCGTTCCTCTCCACCAGAAACGGCAAGTCTGATGCCCGAACGGGGCGGAGCACGACGTTCTTACCTTTGAGCATGCGATGAGTCCTTTCGGCGGCCGGGCCTAGCGGCGCTTCGGCATCAGGACGGTGTAATCGAGGTCGAGGACGACGTTCGGGTGGTACGACTCGCGACCCTCGTCGTTCTTCACCCGCAGCGGCACGTCCTCTTCGCGCGGATCGCTGTTCTTGACGCCGACGAGCCGCAGCCGCAGCGCACCGGCGTCGTCGCGGCCCAGGTCGATGCGCTCCAGCACCTCGGTCGAGGCGAACAGCGTGTCGCCGGCGACGGTCGGGTTGGCGTGGGCGCCGGCGTTGAATGCCAGCACCCGAATCGCGTTCTCCAGGCCGTCGAAAGCGATGCAGTGCGCCGTCGAGATGATGTGCCCGCCGTAGATGATGCGCGTGCCCAGCCGCGACTTCTTCTGCAGCACCTCGTTAAAGTGCACGCGCGCGTTGTTCTGATACAGGCGCGTCGCCATCTGGTGCTCGGCGTCTTCCAGCGTTATCCCCTGCGGGTGCATGATCCGCTCGCCGGGCTCGTAGTCTTCCCACATCGCCTCCGAGCCCGTCACGACGGGATCGAACTTCGCCAGGTCCAGCTCGGGCGGGACGTAAAGGTCCTCCGTGCGCACCTGCGCGGGCAGCTCAGGCGGTTCGGCGGCCTCGACCTTCGCGTCGGCGTCGCGCTTGTTGACCATCGCCCAGCGGTAGAATTGCAGCACCGTCTCGCCGCGCTGGTTGAAGCCGCGTGTGTGCACCCAGACGATGCCCAGCCCGGGGCGCGACGTCTCCCGCCGGCCGAGGACCTTCGTCTCGGCGCGCAGCGTATCGCCGACGTACACGGGCTTCAGGAAGCGCACGTCAGCGTAGCCGAGATTAGCCGGCGAGTTCAGCGAAACGTCCGGCACGGCGCGCCCGAAAACCAGGTGGAAGACGAGAAGGTCGTGCACCGGCTCGCGCTCGAAACCCAGCGACTGGGCGAAGTCCCGCGCGCAGTTCAGCGGCCGCCGGTCGCCGTAAAGTGCGATGTAGAGCGCCATGTCGCCGTCCCAGACAGTGCGCGGAACGGCGTGCTTGATGACGCGGCCGGTCTCGAAATCCTCGAGGAAGTTGCCGCCGGTCGTCTTCGCCGCAGTCATCGCTCAGTCAACGGCGTCCAGCAGGACCACCGCTTCGCCCTTGACGACGGCCTCACCGTCCTGGTTGTAGCACTCGGTCTGCAGCGTCAGCGTGCTCTTTTCGGCGTTCAGGTCGGTCACCTCGGCGACGGCCTTGATCGCGTCGCCGATCTTGACGGGGCGGAGGAAGCGGATGCTCTGGCTGAGGTAGATGGCGCAGGCGTGCGGGGCCAGCTTCGTGCCGATCACCGCCGAGATGTATCCGGCGCTCAGCATGCCGTGCGCGATGCACTCGCCGAAGCGGGTCTTCTTCGCGTATTCCGGGTCGCGGTGCAGCGGGTTCGTGTCGCCGGACACCTCCGCGAACTTCTCGATGTCCTCGGCCGTGACGGTGCGCTCGTACGTCACGACGTCGCCCACCTTCACGCCCAGCACTTCGCTCATCGGTTCCTCCTCGGACGCACGACGGCGTCCGCTGAGGACTTTAGACGATGGCGGAACATGGGACAAGGAAGCGCGAGATGTCAGGCGACGGGTGACGAGGATCACTTCCTTGTCTCCTGTCCCTTGTTCCCTGTCCCCCATCGATGCGCTAGCATACTGCGCGTGACTGCCTTCGGACCGCGCCTCTACAACACGGTGACGCACAAGGCCGAACCGCTCCCCGGCGGCGACGTCGGCCTCTACGTCTGCGGCGTCACGCCGTACGACACGTCGCACCTGGGCCACGCCTTCACCTACGCCGTCTTCGACGTCCTCGTCCGCTACCTGCGATTCCTCGGCCGGCGCGTCACCTACGTCCAGAACGTCACGGACATCGACGACGATGTGCTCCTGCGCGCCGCCAAAACCAACCGCGACTGGAAAGAGCTCGGCGACGAGGAGTACGCGGCCTTTCGCGAGCAGATGTCGCGCATCGGCAACCTCAACCCCGACGTCGCACCGCGCGCGACCGACCACATTCCGGAAATCCAGCAGATCGTCGAGCGGCTGATCGAAAAGGGCGTCGCCTACGAGAACAAGAGCAGCGTCTACTTCGAGGTCAGGAAAGACCCGAAGTTCGGCCGCCTCTTCAACCACTCGTACGACTCGATGCTGCAGATCGCCAACGAGCGCGGCAACTTCCCGGCCGACCCCCTGAAGCGCGACCCGCTGGACTTCGTGCTCTGGCAGGGCCAGAAGGACGGCGAGCCGGCCTGGGACTCGCCCTGGGGCCCCGGACGTCCCGGCTGGCACATCGAGTGCTCGGCGATGGCGATGAAGTACCTCGGCGAGACGATCACGATCCACGGCGGCGGCGAAGACCTCGTCTTCCCGCACCACGACGCCGAGATCGCCCAGAGCGAGAACTACAGCGGCGCCCTCTTCGTCCAGCACTGGCTGCACGCGGCGATGGTCTACTGCGGCGAGCACAAGATGAGCAAGTCGCTCGGCAACATGGTCTTCGTGCGCGACCTCATCGACGGCTCCTCGCCGGACGCCCTCCGCCTGCACCTGCTGTCGCACCACTATCGTGAGCCCTGGGACCACCCGCTGGACGCCGGCGTCCCCACAGTCGAACTGGCGGCGCAGCTGACACGATCGCTCGCGGACGCCGCCGCCCCGAGCGACGCCGAGCTTGAACGATACCGCGGGGCCTTTCTCAACGCCATGGCGAACGACCTCGACACACCGGCAGCGATCGCGGAGATCGAACGACTGGCGGGCAGCGAAGAACCTGCTGCGAGGCGCGCGGCGAAGGCGCTCGGTCAGCGCGTGCTCGGCCTTACCTTCACGCCGTAGGGGCGGACTGGCCCGGCAACAGGAACGTACCGTCCGGGGCGCGCCCGATCGGGCTGACGCCGACGATTGCATCGCGGTTGAGCGGGCCGTAGACGTGGGGAAAGATGCCCGCCGGGTCCTCGTACTTCACCGGCGCGGCGATGCGGTCCTTGTCGATCGAGAGAACCAGCCAATCGCCGGCATCCTCCTTGTAGTGCTGCGTGAGAACGATCGAGATCGCCTCGCGGCCGTCCGTGCAATGGATGAAGCCTTCACGCTCGAAGCCGGGCGGCACGTACGGCTCAGCCGCGGACAGGGCGTCCCAGTAGGGCTTCGGCACCCCGTGGTACGTGATCTCCGCCATCAGCCGTCGCGCTGCTTGACCACGCGCTCGGCGGCCGAACGGAAGCGCGTCACGTGGTCCTCCGACTGCCGCAACGCCAGGTTGTGCTCGAGTTCGCGCCGGGCGGCGTCCTTCGTCGACGTCGCGATATCGATCACTTCCTTCGAGGCCGCGATCGCCGCCGCCGAGTTGCCGGCGATCTGCTCGGCCATCTCGAGGACCGTCCGCTCGAGGTCGGCGTCCGCCACGACGTGGTTGGCGAGGCCGATCCGCAACGCCTCCCCGGCGTCGACGACGCGGGCGGTGAAGATCAGCTCCTTGGCCATCGGACCGCCGACAGCCCGTGGCAGCATGCTGGCGCCGACCGCCAGTCCGTAAGTCGCACCGACGAAGCGAAAGCGGGCGCTCTCGGCGCAGATCCGGATGTCGCAGCAGACCGCGAAGATCGCGCCGCCGCCGTAGGCATAGCCGTTGACCGCAGCGATCACCGGCTTGCTCGCCCGAATCAACCGCACCGCTGCCTGCGCCGCCCAGTCGCGCCCGCCCTCGATCGGTGGCGCGTCGCCGGCCGCGTCTTCGTAGCGACCAAGCGCTGCCTCCGCCATGTCCGCGCCGGCGCAGAACGCCTTCTCGCCCGCACCTGTGAGCACGATCACGCGAACGTCCGGATTGGCGTCCAGCGCGTCAAGACAGCGCACTAGCTCGCCCGCCATCTCGCGCGAGATCGCGTTGTGCTTCTGCACGCGGTTGAGCCGCACGACAGCGGTCGCGCCGTGGTGTTCGAGGATGATCGCTCTGAAGTCCGTCATATTACTCCGCTTTCGTTGTCGCCCAGGGTCTCGCGCACGCCGCCGAGGAGTTCCTCGACCAGCGGTACGACTTCGGGCGGATACGTCGCCACGGTGGTCATCCCTCCGCTAGTCCTCCAGCGTGCTCGTGTCGCCTTCGTCGAGGCCCAGCTCCCGCGCCTTGAGCAAGCGTCGCATGATCTTGCCCGAGCGCGTCTTGGGCATGCCCGGCAGGAACTCGATCTCGCGCGGCGCCACGGCCTTCCCCAGCTTGCCGATCGCGAACTGCCTCAGCTCCCTGAGCAGCTCTTCCGACTCCTCGTAGCCGTCCTTGAGCGCGACGAACGCCTTCACCACCTCCATCGCCACCGGATCGGGCTTGCCGATCACCCCGGCCTCAGCCACCGCCTCGTGCTCCAGCAGCGCGCTCTCGACCTCGAACGGGCCGACGAGGTGGCCGGCGGTGTTGATCACGTCGTCGGCGCGGCCGATGAACCAGAAGTAGCCGTCGCTGTCCATCCGCGCCCGGTCGCCCGTGATGTACCAGCCGTTGCGGAAGCACGAGTCGTACAGCTCCTCGCGTCCCCAGTAGGTCCGGAACATCGAGGGCCAGCCGGGCCTTACGGCAAGATCGCCTTCTTCGCCGATCGGCGCCTCGTTGCCGTCGTCGTCGATGATCGCCGGTTCGATGCCGGGGAAGGGGCGCCCCATGCTGCCGGGCCGGATCTCCATCGAGGCGTAGTTGGCGATCATGATCGCGCCCGTCTCCGTCTGCCACCAGTTGTCGTGGAAGGGCAGACCGATCGCCCTCTCGCCCCAGACCACGGCCTCCGGATTGAGCGGCTCGCCAACGGACATCGTGTAACGGAGCGACGACAGATCGTGCTTTTTGGCGGCTGCCTCGCCCGCCTTCATCAGCATACGGACCGCCGTCGGCGCCGTGTACCAGACGGTGACTTTGTGCCTGGCGATGAGCCCGTACCAGGCGCTCGCACTGAAGCCGCCCTCGTAGATCAGGCTCGTGACGCCGTTGCTCCACGGAGCGAACATCCCGTACGACGTTCCCGTAACCCAGCCGGGGTCGGCCGTGCACCAGTAGATATCGTCCTCGTGAAAGTCGAGCACGTACTTGCCCGTGGCGTAGTGGCTGATGATCGCCTTGTGGACGTGCGCCGCCCCCTTCGGCTTGCCCGTCGTCCCGGAAGTGTAGTGCATCACCGAGTAGTCTTCCGGATCGGTGTTGACCGTCTCGAACTCGTCGGACTGGCCGGCGACCACGTCGTCCCAGAGCACCTCGCCGGCCGCGGGATCGGCCTCCTCGCGTCTGGTCACGAGGACCACCTTTTCGAGGGCAGGCAGATCGCCACGGATCGCCTTGACCTTCGCCCATAGCGCCGGACTCGTGACCAGCACCTTCGCGCCGCTGTTCTCCAGCCGGTCCTTGACGGCGTCCGGCCCAAAGGCCGAGAAGAGCGGCCCGATCACGGCGCCCAGCTTGAGCGTTCCGAAGGCGGTGAAGTAACACTCCGGCAGGCGGTCGAGGAACATGAAGACGCGATCGCCCTTCTCCACGCCGAGCGACTTGAGGCCGTTGGCGACGCGGTTCGCTTCCTTCGTGAACTGCTCGAAGGTGTACGTCTCCTGCTCGCCGTCCTTGCCCTCCCAGATCATCGCCACCTTGTTCCGGCGCTCCGTCTTCAGGTGACGGTCCAGGCACTCGTAGGCGATGTTCAGGCCGCCGCCGGGGTGACCGTCAAGCTCCGAGCGTATCTGCTCCCAGGTGATCGACTGGCGCGCGGCATCGTACTCGCCCAGGTTGGGCGTGACGGCGAACTGGCCGATCGGCGGCTTGGTGATTGGCGGATACTCCATGGCGGGGCCTCCTTCTACGCGCGCACAATGATAGGACACCCGGCGCACCCGGCAAAAGCCGCTCGCCACCGATGTACGCCCGATCACACAGTTTGTGCCGACGCCGGTGCGAATCTATCATGGATGTACGATCCGTATTTGTTTGAGAACACATGGACATTCTTGAAGTCGGCGGCGTCAGCCTCATCTTCGCGTTCGTCGCGGGGTTGCTGTCTGTCGCCTCGCCCTGCGTCCTGCCCCTCGTGCCCGCCTATCTGGGCTACCTGACCGGCTCGGCCCTCGAAACTTCGGGCGGCGCTCAAACGGTGGCGACAGCCGGCGCCGGCAGCGCTGGCGGCTCGGGCGCAATCGCCTCGGCCCCACCACGCGCCAGTACGCCGTCGCCATTCCTGCACTCCGTCGCCTTCGTCAGTGGCTTCTCGGTCATCTTCATCCTCTTCGGCATCTCACTCGGCCTCGTCGGCTTCCTCCTGCGCGACAACCTAGATCTCATTACCCGCGTCGCCGGAGGAATGCTGATCGTGATGGGCCTCCACCTGTCCGGCGTCATCACCATTCCGCTCCTCGACCAGGAACGGCGTCTGGACGCCGGGCGCGGTGCGAAAGTCGGCTACGCGCGGTCGTTCGTCGTCGGTTCGGCGTTCTCGGCCGGCTGGTCGCCGTGCATCGGCCCGACGCTTGGTGCGATCTTCGCCCTCTCGGTTTCCAGCGGCTCCGTGCTTGAGTCGGGGGTTCTCTTCGCCGTCTATTCGCTGGGCCTCTCGATCCCCTTCCTCGCGCTGGGCCTCGCCTACAACAGCGTCAAGCCGCTCTACGTTCGTGCCAAGCGCTACATGGGCGTCGTCAACTACGTCAGCGGTGCGCTGCTGATCGTCATCGGCATCCTCATCTTCACGGACTCCCTGATCAACCTCAACAGCGCCTTCAACTTCTGGCCGTTCAACCAGATAGCCGAGCTAGAGACGAACCTGGGGAACTGATGTCACGTTCCGAAGCAGGCCGAAGCCCTCAGCAGCGTCTGATCGCCCTCGCCGGCCTCGTCGCCATCGTCGGCGTTGCCGTGCTGCTGTTGTGGCTCGGCGGCGTCATCGGCAAGCAGGGTGGCGGCGAAGGCATCGAAGACGTCCTCGTCCTCGACACACTGCCGGCTGAGGGACGCGGCGAACTACAGGTTGGCAGCCAGAAGGGGCAGCTCGCGCCCGACTTCGAGATCTCCGACTACGACGGCAGCCGCCAGAAGCTGAGTGACTTCCGCGGGCGGCCCGTCTACGTCAACTTCTGGGCGACCTGGTGCTTCCCCTGCCTGATCGAGATGCAGGATATCGCCGAACTCCAGGGCGAGTTCGGCGACGACCTTGTGATCATCACCGTCAACCGCCGCGAGTCGCTGAACGCCGCCGCAGCTTACTTTCGCGACCTGCCCCGGCTCGACGGCAGCAAGGGCATCAGCTTCACCGTCAACGGCATGGACCCTGACGACACACTCTTCGACCACTATCGCGCGTTCGCCATGCCCACGAGCTTCTTCGTCGATCCTGACGGCGTTATCACGACCGTCGGTCACGGCCTGATCAACCTCGAGCAGATGCGAGCGGCCGTCAACGAAGCGCTCGCCGGCGCCTGACCTGGGGCCCTGTCCAGGCGTGGGGACGAGGCGGCTGGCTTAGCGTATACTTAGCCACGCTAACGGACGCCCGTCCCGCACGAGACCGCCCAAGGAGGCCTGCAATGAGAGACGTTGCCATAATCGGCGCTGGAATGACCGACTTCGGCAAGTTCCTGGACCGCAGCATGAAGGACATCTGCCGCGAGGCCGTCCAGGGCGCGCTCGATTCAGCCGGGATCGACAAGTCGAAGCTGGAGGCGGCCGTCGTCGGCAACGCCACAGCCGGCCTGATCACCGGGCAGGAGATGATCCGCGGCCAGGTAGCGCTCCGTGACATGGGCATCGGCGGCATCCCCATCATCAACACCGAGAACGCCTGCGCCAGCTCCTCTACGGCCTTCCACGTCGCCTGGACCTACGTCGCCTCCGGCATGTACGACATCGCCCTCGCCGTCGGCATGGAGAAGCTTTACCACAAGGACAAGACACGCTCCTTCAAGGCCATCGGCTCGGCCGTCGACATCGAATGGGTGGAGCAGATGCAGGCAGCGGCCGCCGCAGCAAAAGAGGCGCAGAAGGGTCAGGACAACCCCGGCGTCGCCGAGGGCGCGGGCGAAAAGCGCTCGATGTTCATGGACTTCTACGCCGCCTTCGCCCGCTCGCACATGCAGCGCTACGGGACGACGAAAGAACAGTTCGCCCGCATCGCAGTCAAGAACCACTATCACGGCTCCCTCAACCCGCACGCCCAGTACCGCGAGGTCTACACGCTCGAGGACATCCTTTCCTCGCCGCCCGTGGCCGAGCCGCTCACCCGGCTGATGTGCTCGCCGATCGGCGACGGAGCAGCCGCCGCCGTGATCGTCTCGCCGGAGATCGCCCGCCAGATGACGACGAAGCCTGTCTGGGTGAAGGCCTCCGTTCTCAACTCCGGCTTCGACCGCAAGCCCGGCGAGGACGACGTGACGACAGTCACCGCGAAGAAGGCCTACGAGCAGGCCGGCGTCGGCCCCGAAGACCTCAACGTCCTCGAAGTGCACGACGCCTCCGCGCCCGCCGAGCTCGTGCTCTACGAGGAACTCGGGCTCTGCGCCGAGGGCGAGGGCGGCGCGCTCATCGACTCCAAGGCGACCTACATCGACGGGCCGAAGGCCGTCAACCCCAGCGGCGGCCTGATTTCCAAGGGCCACCCCATCGGCGCCACGGGCGTCGCTCAGATCTACGAGATCTTCACCCAGCTCCGCGGCGAGGCCGGCGACCGTCAGGTCAAGGGCGCGAAGCTGGGCCTCACGGAGAACGGCGGCGGCATGGTCAAGGGCGATCCCGCCGCTGTCGCCGTCCACATCTTCGCCGTCTAGACGCAGATCGAAGCGACTCATCGGGGACGGCCAATGCGCCGTCCCCGATTCTATTTTCGGAGGGTCATCTGCCACGCGCACAGTTGGTCTCGAACCTGGTTGCGGCGGCGTTCGGCGTCTTCACCCTGGCGCTTGGTGTCTGGGCGATCGTTGACCCGTCGTCCTTCTTCGACAACATCGCCGACTGGCCACCCTACAACCGCCACTTCATACACGACCTCGGCGCCTTCCAGATCGCCCTCGGGGCCACGCTCATCTTCGCCCTAATCTGGCGGAGCGACGCGGTACTCGTCGCGCTCGGCGGA
>Ga0164320_10000283_pt1 | contig 15825 bp, 16 predicted proteins | sample GuaBasSediGuay11_FD_113736 | JGI IMG/M metagenome (GOLD analysis project Ga0164320, IMG submission 113736) | Subseafloor sediment microbial communities from Guaymas Basin, Gulf of California, Mexico - Guay11, Core 4567-28, 0-3 cm | ecosystem: Environmental > Aquatic > Marine > Hydrothermal...
AATCATGCGCAGCGTACGTAACATGAAAAACGTCATTCGTGTATCACGCGATTGCGCGTAACAACTGGAAAATCAAAATGAACAAAAAGCGTATTCACTCCGACAGTGCGCCGGACGCCATCGGCACTTACTCGCAAGCGATTCAGTCGGGCAATCTCGTATTCCTGTCGGGTCAGATTCCGTTGCTGCCCGCGACAATGGAGATTGTTGAGGGTGACTTCGAAGCTCGTGCGACACAGGTATTCGAAAACCTGAAAGCCGTTGCGGAGGCCGCTGGCGGTAACCTTAACGATGCGGTCAAAATTACCGTCTTCCTGACTAATCTCGACGATTTCGCGACCGTGAATGCTGTGATGGAGCGTTATTTCGAGGCGCCGTACCCGGCACGTGCTGCGGTAGGTGTCGCATCGCTTCCCAAGGGTGTCGACGTCGAGGCAGACGCAGTCCTTATTGTTTAGTTCGCGGTCTGGGACCGTTTATGCCCCACGGGTGCTCCTACATGGCACAAGATTCTCCGTTAACGAGCCTGAAGGGTATTGGGCCGGCGCTCGCGAAGAAACTCGAAAAGCTCAACCTGTATCGGGTTGATGATCTGTTGTTTCTGTTGCCGCTGCGTTACGAGGACCGTACGCAACTCGTAAAAATCGGTGCGCTTGCTGCTGGCAGTCGGTGCCTGGTAACGGGTGAAGTACTACTGTCAGAAACCGTGTTCAGGGGGCGCCGCAATCTGCTGGTTCGAATAAGCGACAGCAGCGGGCAACTTACGCTGCGCTTTTTTCACTTCTCGCGACAACAACAAGCACAGTTTAAGGTCGGCGTTCACGTTAGCTGTTTTGGTGAGGTACGCCGCGGCAAATCCGGGTTTGAAATGATCCATCCCGAGTATCGCATTTTGCGCGAGAATCAGGATGCAGCGACCGACGATTCGTTAACGCCGATCTATCCGGCAACCGAAGGTGTACAGCAGGGAAGGCTGCGCAGCCTGACCGACCAGGCCTTGCAACAAATGCACGCGGCGCCACCGCAAGAACTACTACCGGCTTCTATTACAGAGAAACTCAGTATGCCATCGCTCGCCGAGGCTATTCATTATTTGCATCGTCCACCGCCGGATGCAGCTGTTTCTGAATTGCTTGCCGGCAGCCATCCCTGTCAACAACGCCTGGCCTTTGAAGAACTGCTGGCGCACTACCTGAGCTTGCGTAAATTGCGAGCGCTCGCAGCAGCAGAAGATGCTGTCGCTCTTACGGAAGGCAATGAGGACGTCAGCGGCTTCATTGCGGAATTGCCGTTCAAGTTAACCGCCGCTCAGGATCGTGTTGTCGGCGACATTCTTGCTGACCTTGCTCAACCACACCCCATGATGCGCCTGATTCAGGGTGACGTTGGCTCGGGTAAAACGGTAGTCGCAGCAATCGCCTGTATTAAGGCTATTGCGTGTGGTGTGCAGGCGGCGATCATGGCACCTACTGAAATTCTCGCCGAGCAGCACTGGCGCAGCTTTGGCGACTGGTTTCGACCACTGGGCATCGAACCGGCCTGGCTCAGCGGCAGCCAGCGAGCGGCGGCACGGCGTGAATCACTCGAAGCCATTGCAGGTGGTAGCGCACAGCTCATCATTGGCACGCATGCTTTGTTTCAGGAGGGCGTGGACTTCAAGCGACTCGGCCTCGTTGTTATCGACGAGCAGCATCGCTTCGGTGTTCACCAGCGCATGGCGCTGCGTGACAAAGGCGTATCAGCCGAGGGCCAGCCGCATCAACTGGTCATGACGGCAACACCCATCCCACGCACGCTCGCGATGGCCGCGTACGCCGACCTCGATACGTCGGTCATCGATGAATTGCCGCCGGGTCGCCAACCGGTTTCGACCGTCGCCGTACCGGAAACTCGCCGTGGCGAAGTCGTTGAACGTGTGCGGTCCGCCTGCGCCGCCGGGCAACAGGCTTATTGGGTGTGCCCACTGATAGAAGAGTCCGAGGTGCTCGACTACCAGGCTGCAGAAGCAAGCTATCAAATGCTCACAGAAGCCTTACCCAAATTGCGTATCGGTCTGGTGCATGGACGCATGCGGCCTGCTGAAAAAGAGCGCGGCATGAAAGCGTTCAAAGAAGGATTGATTCAGCTGCTGGTTGCGACAACGGTCATTGAGGTCGGTGTCGACGTACCAAACGCAAGCTTGATGATTATCGAAAATACCGAGCGTATGGGCTTATCGCAACTGCATCAGCTTCGCGGTCGTGTAGGTCGTGGTGCCACCCAGAGTCACTGTGTGTTGCTGTACAAGTCGCCGCTTGGGCGAATTGCGAAAGAAAGACTTGCCGTCTTGCGCAACACCAACGATGGCTTTGTCGTCGCGCAACGCGATCTCGAACTGCGCGGGCCCGGAGAATTGCTGGGCACCAAACAAACAGGATTACCCGATTACCGCATCGCCGACCTGGCTCGTGACGCAGAATTGATGCCGCAGGTACAAATTGCGGCAGAAGCATTACTTAAGACATCCGATGCACGTGCGGAAGCGATCATTCGGCGTTGGCTCGGTGACGCCAGCCGATACGGGAAAGTGTAGACTCACGGCCATGAACAAGCTCCTCGCCCCGAACTTCGCGCCGGAATTGGTAAGCCAGCTTCGCAACTACGGCAAGCTGATGCGTATCGACAAGCCAATTGGAATCTGGTTGTTGTTGTGGCCGACGCTCTGGGCGCTGTGGCTTGCCGGCGAGGGCACGCCGGATCAGGGATTGTTCGTTGTTTTCATGCTCGGTGTTATTGTGATGCGATCAGCTGGCTGCGTATTGAACGACTATGTCGATCGCAAGATAGACCCATACGTGGAACGCACACGAACAAGACCAATTGCCTCGGGTGCGGTGGCGCCGATGGAAGCGCTGGTACTGTTCGCAGTACTAAGCCTTATCGCCGTCGGGCTCGCATCAATGCTGAATTTTCCAGCACGGATGTTGGCGATTGTCGCTGCAGGACTGACGCTCGCGTACCCGTTCGTTAAGCGTTACATCTCGATTCCCCAATTCATTTTAGGTGCCGCATTCGGTTGGGCCGTCCCCATGGCCTTCGCAGCACAGACTGGTGAGACGCCGGAGCTCGCCTGGCTGGTGTTCGGTACAGCAATGATATGGGCTGTAATCTACGACACGTTTTACGCCATGGTCGATCGTGAAGACGACCTCAAGGTAGGCGTCAAGTCGACCGCAATTCTTTTTGGTGAGGTCGATATTTTCGTTGTTGCGGGGCTGCAGTTGCTCATGCTGGTCGCACTGCTATTGATCGGTTATCGCGCCGAATTAAGTCTCTGGTATTACCTGTCCGTATTGCTGGCGGGCCTGATGATGGCCTACCACCTTTGGCTCGCTCGCGACCGGCAACCGGCCGGGTGTTTTGCAGCCTTCCTGCATAACCATTACATCGGCATGGTTATTTTCATCGGCATTGTTTTGCACTACACCTTCAATCCGATCATCGCTTAGTATCGACCAGCTGCTCTAACCGGCACGCGCGACGGCGAGGACGCTCACCTTAGTCACCCCCGACGATAGCAACAGGGTTGCCAGCGCCTGCGCCGTTGCTCCAGTCGTCACAACATCATCGACGATCAGAATGTTCGTGTACGACGGTGGCCGTATGATTGTGAACGCACGCCGCAAATTTCGTGCTCGCTCCGCGGCATCCAGCCCGGACTGAAATGGCGTTGCTCTCTTGCGTCGCACGTTACTCACAAGAGGAACACCCAGTGATTTCGCAATTGGTTTCGCAATCTCTGTCGCCTGGTTGAATCCGCGCATCGCTTTTCTTCGCCAGTGCAGCGGCACGGGCAGTACGGCATCTATGTCCGGTGCAAGGAGTGGCGTTGCCACGCAAAGCACTTCAGCCAGGGCGGGCGCGTAGAAGAGATTGCGCCTGAACTTCAGTGCCTTGATCGCTACATCGATCGGAAACGAATAGTGCAATACGGCGATCGACGATTCGAAAATACCAGGCGTTGGTGAGACCGGGGTTTCATTCCAGGGCAGGTCTGCAAAGCACCCTGTGCAAATACTTTTCTCACTACCTTCACCTGGCTCTCCACAAAAGACGCAACTTCGCGGTGCCAGAAAATCCAGAATCCACATGAAAAAATGATGTCAGCTTCGCGGCATCGCCGCACGCAGCTAAATTCGGTGCTGCGTAATGAAAGCGTGCTAACGTTTCACGGATGCTAAATCGCCAACATGTTCGGCGCCGCTTCGAGCGTGCCGCAGCCACTTTTGACGAATCCGACTTCGTGCATACGGTGACTCGAGATGGTTTGCTCGCGCGACTTGAGCCACTGCTGGTTGAAGCGCGAACCGTTATTGATCTCGGGGCGGCTACCGGGACTGCAAATCGGGCACTTGAGAAGCGCTTCAAAGGAGCGCGTGTCGTTTCGATCGATATTGCTCACAACATGTTGAAGAAAGCTCGTGAGAAGAGGTCGTGGCTCTCGAAAACCGCTTTCACGCAAGCAAGTGCAGACGCATTACCGTTTCATGACGAGAGTGTCGATGTGATTTTCTCGAATCTCCTGCTGCCGTGCGTACATGATCCTTCGTCAATTTTTTCTGAGGTTGCGCGAGTCTTGCGCAAAGGTGGTGTATTCACCTTCGCAACACTCGGGCCCGACAGCCTGCAGGAAATTAGCCGCGCCTGGGGCTCGATTGACAGTAATGCACATGTGAATCGCTTCCTGGATATGCACGACCTTGGCGACAGACTTGTGGATGCCGGGCTGCGGGATCCGGTGCTGGACGTCGACCGCCTGTCTGTCAGCTACGAAAACAGCGCCCGCCTGTTTGCCGACCTTACGGCTGTTGGAGCTCGTAACGCATTGAATCAGCGGGCCAAATCGCTCACCAGCAAGCAGCGCTATGCCGCCATGGTTAGCGCTCTCGAAGCCACAGCTGTCGATGGCCAGATCACGCTCGACCTCGAGCTGGTTTTCGGCCATTGCTGGGGGGGCGGGCCGAAAATGGACCCGACGAACTATCGGATTGACCCCGGCCAAATACCCGTCCGGCACGCCTGATCAGGGGTTTATTGCAGCTTTTCTTGTAAGTCGTTGTAAAACCAATACTTTATTCTTTTAGTAGGGGCTAACCAGCATTGCATGGCGGGCGCGATTTGAGTACACTTCGCGAGCTTTTTGGCGGGTAATCCGGCCAGACCGGCCAACGGACGAATTCCCGGTACTCCCGGGCCTTGCAGAACCCGCCGGTTCAACAATTCGTCACATCTGGAAAACTTTTGTACTGCGACTGCTTGCAGCTCGCTAGGTGAACAATCTAATGATACGAAAATCGTTTTTGAGCGCGCTCGGCCTGTTGCTGGCCTGCACGGCGAATGCCGAATGGGCGCTCAATATGCCCAAGGGCGTTACCGACCTTAGTCTTGAGACATACAACCTGCACATGCTGGTGTTCTGGTGGTGTGTTGCGATCGGCATCGTCGTTTTCGGCGTAATGATCTTCTCGCTGATCAAGCATCGCAAATCCAAAGGTGCTGAATCGGCGAGCTTCTCGCACAGCACAACGGCCGAGGTTATCTGGACCGCGATCCCGGTCATCATCCTGATCCTCATATCGATTCCTACCGCCGAGACGATGGTAAAAATAGAAGACTCCCGTAATCCCGATATGTCGATCGTTGTCACTGCCTATCAGTGGAAGTGGCACTACAAGTACCAGGATTCAAACATCGAATTTTATTCCAGCCTGGCTCGCTCAAGCATGGCAGCACGCCCCAAAGAGTCCGGCGTTGACCCTTTTTCGGTCGACAATTATCTCCTTGAAGTTGACAACCCGGTTGTCGTTCCAAGGGGTTCGAAGATTCGTCTGCTGTTCACGTCGAACGATGTCATTCACTCATGGTGGATGCCGGAACTATCTATCAAGAAAGATGCGATTCCAGGAATCGTTAACGAAGCCTGGTTCATTGCGAATGAGTCCGGTACCTATCGCGGCCAGTGCGCCGAATTGTGCGGCAAGGATCATGGCTATATGCCGATCGTTGTCGAAGTCGTCGAACCCGAGGCATTCGATGCCTGGGTAAACAGCCATGACGCGGAGCAATAACAGAATGAATACGGAAGTAATCGACGCTCACGACGAGCACGCAGATCACGCCCCGCCCAAGGGCATCAAGCGCTGGTTGTTCTCGACCAACCACAAAGACATCGGCACGATGTACCTTACCTTAAGCCTGGTCATGTTTTTTATCGGCGGCGCGATGGCGATGGTCATTCGTTCCGAGCTGGCGATCCCCGGATTACAGTTTGTGCACCCGGAGTTTTTCAACCAGATGACGACGATGCACGCGTTGATCATGGTATTCGGCGCAGTTATGCCGGCCTTTGTTGGCCTCGCCAACTGGATGATTCCGCTGATGATCGGTGCACCGGATATGGCGTTGCCGCGCATGAATAACTGGTCGTTCTGGATTCTGCCTGTTGCATTCGGGCTGCTGGCCTCGACGCTGTTCATGCCTGGCGGTGCGCCGGCGGGCGGCTGGACCATGTACCCACCGCTCATATTGCAGACCGGTGATGCGTTCCCGTTCCTGATCTTCTCAATCCACTTGTTGGGCATCTCCTCGATCATGGGCGCGATCAACATTATCGTTACGGTCATCAATATGCGTGCCCCGGACATGTCGCTGCTGAAAATGCCGATGTTTGTCTGGACCTGGCTGATTACGGCCTACCTGCTGATCGCAGTAATGCCCGTGTTTGCCGGCGCTGTAACCATGCTGCTGACTGATCAGTTTTTCGGCACCAGCTTCTTCCTGGCGGCCGGTGGCGGTGATCCCGTGATGTTCCAGCATATTTTCTGGTTCTTCGGTCACCCCGAGGTCTACATCATGATCTTACCGGCATTCGGCGTTGTGTCGGAAATCATCCCGACCTTCTCCCGCAAACAGCTGTTCGGTCATGACTCCATGGTTTACGCGGCATCTTGTATCGCGTTCCTGTCGTTCATCGTATGGGCGCATCACATGTTTACCGTTGGTATGCCACTAACCGGTCAGCTGTTCTTTATGTTTGCGACAATGCTGATCGCGGTGCCGACAGGCGTGAAGATATTCAACTGGGTCGCAACGATGTGGCGCGGTTCAATGTCGTTCGAAACGCCGATGCTGTTTGCGCTCGCATTTGTCTTTTTGTTCACAATCGGTGGTTTCTCTGGCCTGATGCTCGCGGTAGCACCAGCCGATATCCAGTACCACGACACTTACTTCGTTGTTGCTCACTTCCACTACGTCCTGGTGCCTGGCTCGGTATTTGCCATTATGGCGGGCGCCTACTACTGGCTGCCGAAGTGGACCGGGCACATGTACAACGAGAAGCTTGGCAAGCTGCATTTTTGGGCGTCGACCATTTTCGTCAATATCACGTTCTTCCCAATGCACTTCCTGGGACTGGCGGGCATGCCGCGGCGTATTCCTGACTACTCGACGCAATTTGCGGACTTCAACACCATCGCCAGCGTAGGCGCGATTGGTTTCGGCCTGTCGCAATTGCTGTTCGTATGGGTGCTGTTGACGGCGAAGAAGGGTGCCAAAGTGACGGCTGAAGTTTGGGACAATCCGCAAGGACTGGAATGGACCGTGCCTTCACCGGCGCCGCACCACACGTTTCAAACGCCACCGAAGCTCAGCAGTGCTGACGGGTTTCACTAAGTATGGATGATGCAGAGCGCAAAAAGAACATTCGCCGTACGACCTTGATCGTCTCGGCGGTTGCGCTCGCCTTTTTCGTCGGCTTCATTTTGATGGGTGTACTGCGTGCCTGAGAACAAAAACAATCGCTCGCTGGTCGGTCAGTTACTCATACTGACCGTCGCGATGTTTGGTTTCGGCTTTCTGCTCGTGCCGCTGTACGACGTGTTCTGTGAGATCACCGGCTTCGGTGGTCGCACCAACGCAGAAGCAGCCGTTGTTAAAGAAGCACCTGACCTGACGCGTGAAATTCGCGTTGAGTTCGTAACGAATGTTAATGCTTACGCTCAATTCGAATTTGCGGCCGATGTCGACAGCATGACCGTGAACCCCGGCAAGATGTACTACGCAACATTTACAGCCAAGAATTTAGCCAACGAACACAAGATCGCTCAGGCCGTACCGAGCGTTACGCCATCAACAGCGGCGGAACATTTTACAAAGATCGAGTGTTTTTGTTTTACGAGCCAGGAATTTCTGGCCGGTGAAGAGCGGCCAATGCCGCTACAATTCATCGTGAATCCAGAGCTGCCGGACTACGTTGACACAATAACTTTGCAATACACATTTTTTGATACCGCTCGCGTAGCCGCGAACACCGAGAATTAACATGACGACCATTCCACACTCGCAAGACGCCAACAATAATCACGCAGACGAGCATTACTACATTCCTCACGGCAGCCACTGGCCCGTTGTTGGCTCGGTCGGTCTGTTCTTTTTGATGCTTGGCGTATCAACCTGGTTGAATGGCGCGGACTCTGGCTTCTACATCATGCTGACGGGTTTCGCGATCATGATCTTCATGCTCACGGGATGGTTCGGCACGGTCATCGGTGAAAGCGTAAATGGTCTGTACAACGATCAGGTCGACAAGTCCTTCCGCCAGGGCATGTTCTGGTTCATCTTTTCCGAAGTCATGTTTTTTGCCGCGTTTTTCAGCGCGCTTTTTTACGCTCGCAACATGTCCATTCCATGGCTGGGTGGCGAGGGTAATAACTTCTTTACGAATCTGATGCTCTGGAGCGGCTACGAGAGCACCTGGCCAAGTAACGGCCCGGGCAATATTGGTGGTGAATACGAAGCAATGGCACCGCTTGGTTTGCCGCTTATCAATACCGTCTTGCTGCTGACGAGCTCAATCACAATTACGATCGCGCACCACGCGTTGCTCGCCAATCATCGATTGCAGCTAAAGGTCTTCCTGGCCGCCACATTTATTCTCGGCTTCATTTTCGTGTACTTGCAGGGTGTTGAGTACATAGAGGCCTACGAGCACCTGAATCTGAAGCTGACCTCCGGAATTTACGGGTCAACGTTCTTCATGCTGACCGGCTTCCACGGCATGCACGTGACCATCGGCGCCATCATGCTGACGATAATCTGGTTCCGTGTATTAAAGGGTCACTTCTCGGCTGACAAGCACTTCGCGTTTGAAGCCGTTGCCTGGTACTGGCACTTTGTAGACGTTGTCTGGGTGGGCCTGTACGTCTTCGTCTACTGGATGTAGCTCAGGCGGGGGGTTGTATCCAGCCCAGGAAGTAGGATGCCACCAGAAAGATGATCAGGATGGCGGATAGCGCTACCCTGATCTTCAGCGCCTTGAGAACTTTGGGCGAGTCGGCATCGTCGCGGGACAGATAATATAACCCGGACCCCAGGCTGATCAGAATTGCGGCCAACAGTGTAAAAACGACGTATTTCATGGAATTTGCCATGCGGAATCAAGCGCGCAGTATAGCGTGAACGACAAGACGAAGAAGCCACTACCTAAGTGGCTGCCGCTGCTTGTCGGTACGTTTCTCGTTATTCAGTTCGCCGGCCTCGGTGCCTGGCAAATCTCTCGTGGCCTCGAAAAGCGGGCCGCCCAATATGCCTACCGTGACGAAACCAGTTTCAAGGCCTGGCAAGACGGAATGGAAGTTCGTTCCTTCCAGCGCCTGAAGGCGACCGGCGCTTATGATGGTGAACACCAGATAGTGCTCGATAACATCATTATCAATAGCCGTTATGGCCATTATGTTTTAACGCCACTCGAGATCGCCGCCGACCAACCGCTGTTACTCGTTAACCGCGGCTGGGTCGAAAGGACAGGAACCGATTTCGACACGAATCAGCTTAAATTGCCCGCAGGGGAATTGACCGTACACGGTCGTGCAGGCTCGCTACCCAAGCCGGGCTACAAAATGGACGATGCGTTCGAGCCTTTACAGCAATGGCCGAAACATGCCGTTTACCCGTCGGCCGAAGAGGTGGCCGTCGCACTTGGTCGTAAGATTCAGCCCTTTGTTTTATTGATGGAACACGACGAGAACCATGGTTTTCTGCGCCACTGGGTTCCCTCGGAGTTTGGTCCCGGCAAGCATTTTGGTTATGCGCTGCAGTGGTTTGCCATGGGCGCCGTCCTCTCCGGCCTTCTGGTCTGGAATTACCGTAAGAAGCGCTTCGACACATGACCGAGAAAAAGACCACCTGGGCGCGGGTGCAGATGCTCCTGATCGCCTCCGTATTTTTCGGGCCGCTTGCCGTCGCGACCTGGATGTACTACAGCGGCGGACTGCAACCGGCAGGCCGTACGAACCATGGCACGTTGCTGGAGCCCATCGTCAATATCGCCGAAGAACTGCCGGAATCCGAGATCAGCAAGCAGGGTGACGGATACTGGGTGCTGCTTTATTCGGACAGTGAAGCGTGCAAAGAACCCTGTAAAGAGGCTCTGTATACGATTCGCCAGTCGCGCAAAATGCTCGGCAAGGAAATGGAGCGCGTCAAGCGGGTCTTCTTGCACGGCGAATCATCGCCAGATACAGTGTTTCTTGCGGCTGAGCATGCAGGGCTCATAACCATGAGGGACGATGATCTCTCGAAATTTCTGAATAACAAAAAACCTGCGGCGTTAACGGCTGGCGGATACTTCCTGTTGGACCCTTTGGGTAACCTCGTGATGTATTTCCAACCAGAGATTGATCCCAGCGATATGGTTGAAGACATCAAGCGTCTTCTAAAGTTTTCTCAGATAGGCTGAAAAGCACAGAAGTGAATACCGAAGCAGCAGCATCATCGCCTGTCGACTGGCGCGACTACTACGAGCTGACCAAGCCGCGAGTGGTTATATTGATCGTGTTCACGGCGATTGTCGGTATGTTCCTGTCGGTGCCGGGCTGGCCAGGCATCGAGCCGATCATTTTTGGCACATTGGGTATCGGTATGGCCTCGTCCGCTGCTGCCGTTTTTAATCATGTACTCGATCATCGCACCGATATCTTAATGATGCGTACTCGCGGGCGCCCGTTGCCGCAGGGCAAGCTAACTGTGAATGCAGCACTGACGTTCGCATCTGTTCTATGCGTTATTGCGATGTTGATTCTGTGGTTTCTGGTCAATCCGCTAACGACCGTACTGACCTTTATCTCTTTGATTGGCTATGCCGTGATTTACACGGTCTGGCTTAAGCGCGCCACACCACAAAACATTGTCATCGGTGGGGCGGCAGGGGCTGCGCCGCCCGTGCTGGGCTGGACCACCGTGACCAACGAGGTTACCAGTGGAGCGTTGCTGTTATTTTTGATTATTTTCGTCTGGACGCCACCGCATTTCTGGGCGCTGGCGATCGCAAGACTGGAAGAGTATGCAAAGGTTGATATTCCGATGCTACCGGTCACGCACGGTGTAGCTTATACAAGGCTCAACATTCTTCTCTATTCAATTCTGTTGCTGCTCGTCACCATCATGCCGTACCTGATTGGCATGAGCGGCCTGATTTATCTTGTGGCCGCTCTTGGGTTTGGTGCCTACTTCCTCTACTACGCCATCCGCATGTACCGCAACCATGAAGACGAAGAGCTGCCGATGGCAATGTTCAAATACTCCATCAGCTACCTCGGCTTCCTGTTCACGGCACTACTCGTCGATCATTACTTCTTTTTTCAGCTAAGTTTTAGCTGATTCCCTATTGGCAGGGTCCTTATGCGGATGCCGCTGGCCGCGAAAATAGCATTGGTCAGCGCCGGTGCCGCTGGCGGTAAACCAATCTCTCCAACGCCCGTCGGTTTGTCGTCATACGGCAGGATATGTGTTTCAAACAGAGCTGGTATCGCCGCGATTCTTGCCAGCGGATAATCGTGGAAGTTGGACTGTTGTATGCGGCCATTTTTCACGGTGATTTCGAGACCGAGCGCGGTGCTGATACCGTCAATAGTCCCGCCTTGTAGCTGCGCATCTACCGCATTTGGGTGTACGGCCAGACCGCAGTCGATAGCTGCGACGACTCGCTCGATGGTCAGCTTGCCACTCTTGACCGTCACCTCCATTGCGTGTGCCGCATAACCACCAAATGTAAAGTGTGATGCCAGACCAATACCGCGTCCTTCTGGCAGCTTCTTGCCATACCCAATCTGCTCAGCAACGAATTTCAGCACTCGAGAAAGCCGCCCTGGGTTGAAGGTAGTTGCACCATGATTGCTGTACTCAAGCTCACGCTCTTCACCGTATAGATCCAGTCGCAGCTGCAGTGGGTCCTGCCCCGTTTCATGCGCTATTTCATCGATGAAGCTCTGTATGACGAATGCGTTCGCCGTATGTGCCGGCGCGCGCCATGAGCCGCGCGGTATACCGATAGGGTTGTGAAAATACTCCGAGCGCACATTTTCAATAATGCGGCGCGGGAAATCATCACTATAGAGTTCCGCCCCAACCAGCTCTTCGTCTGGCATGTTCGGCCGACGATAATATTTGCTGGCACTGGCCAGGCGTTGCGTCCAGGCAGTCACGTTATTGTTGCTATCGAGCCCGGCCTGCATCTCATGTGTTCCTGCGGGGCGATAAAAGTCGTTCTTCACATCGTCTTCACGCGACCATTGCAACTTTATTGGCCAGCCGGTGTGCATGGAGATCATCGCGGCCTCCGCAACATAGTCGTTCGTCAGCCGACGCCCGAAACCGCCACCAACACGCGTCATCTCGACATGAATCTTTTCCCGTGGCAGCCCGGTAACCGCTGCTGCCGCACGCGATGCGCCGCTTGGCATTTGGGTTGGCGCAATGACATGGCAGCTGTCGTCCTGAACATGCACAAAGCAATTCTGTGGCTCCAGCGGTGCATGCGATACAAACGGCACCTCGTATTGACGGACGATCACTGTCTTCGCATCGGCCATCGCTGTACTGAAGTCACCGTCGTCTAACACGATCTGACCTTCACCCTTAAGCAGTTCACGGTTGTCCGCCCAAAACGCTGTACTACTGTCCTTCGCACTCGAGCTGTCGTTCCAGGTTATTTGCAGCGCATCACGCCCCTTCATCGCCGCCCAGGTTGAGGTCGCAACCACTGCAACGCCGCTGGCGAGAATAAAGTATGGCTCTCCCGGCGCCGGGCCGTCGATCCTGAATACGTCGAGCACGCCGTCGATTTTACGAGCCGCTGAATCATCAAAACTTTTGACCGTCGCGTTCAGTACCGGCGCTCGGGCGATCACGGCATATCGCATGTCCGGTTGCACGGTATCAATGCCGTATCTGGATTTGCCAGTCACAATGTCGCGCGCATCAACTGTCTTCTGTTGTTTACCGATGATGCGATAGTCATCGATGGACTTCAGTTCCGGAGGCTCTGCAGGTAAAGCCAATAGTGAGGCTTCTGCGACCAGCTCGCCGTAACGAATCTCAGTTCCCAGTGCCCTGCAAACTACAAAACCCGATTTCGTCTTGCATTGCGCTTCCGGCACCCCGAGTCTGGCGGCGGCCGCCTTGACCAGCTGGGCTCGGGCGCTTGCGCCGACCTGGCGCATGAATTCCCAATTGCTGGTCAGTCCGGTGCTACCGCCAACTCCCTGGCCACCGTATTTCCAGGTAAATCCATCTGCAGTCTTCATGATGCCGAGCGGCATCTGCCGAACACTGACCATTGACCAGTCGACATCCAACTCCTCCGCCACCAGCATGGGTAATGCGGTTCTGGCGCCCTGGCCGATCTCTGGTTGGTTGCTGCCAATGATGACGTGCCCATCCGGCTCTATCTGTACGAAAAAGCCGATCATGCGATCACTATCTACCGATGCAGCGCTGTCCAATGGCAACCCCAATACGAGGCTCCCGGCAACACCCGTGCCCACTATCAGGAATTGGCGGCGGCTAATCGCAAGCTTGTCAGCGACGGCGCTCATGATTGTTGCTCCGCCACCAGTTCGGCGGCACGATGAATCGCCTTACGAATTCGGGCGTAGGTGCCACAACGGCAAATATTGGTGATATTGCTATTGATGTCCTCGTCACTGGGCTTCGGGTGGCGTTTCAGGAAGTCGACGGTTGCCATGATCTGACCGGCCTGACAATAGCCGCACTGCGGTACGTCATGCTCAAGCCATGCCTGTTGCACGGGATGCAACTCATCGTCTGATGTTGCGAGTCCTTCGATCGTGGTGATCGCCTGACCATCTATTGTGGCAACAGGCGTTACGCAAGACCGTTGTGCATTGCCATTTACGTGCACGGTGCAAGCGCCGCATTCGCCAATTCCGCAACCGTACTTCGTTCCGGTCATGTTGAGTTCGTCGCGGATTACCCAGAGCAGGGGTGTGGTTCCGTCTCCGTCAAATGTGACCGTCTTCGAATTAATCTTGAATGACACCATGTCGCAGTTTCTCCCGTATGTATTGCGAAACCTTTATGACACGCCCCTATAGACAATGTGTCCGGAAACACGATGAAACGTTCTATTGTCGCGACAAGCGGGTCGAAATACGCAGCACGCACTTGCGGCCGCTGAACTGATCGCTAGACTGGCCCGGAGTATGACTGCATCCAGCAAAATTGCTTTTGAGAAACTGGTACGGCCGCATTTTGATCGGCTGTACAGTCTCGCTTGGCGCCTCGCCGGGCAAAAGGCCGAGGCCGAGGACCTGTTTCAGGAACTCCTCGTGAAATCCTACGGAAAACTCGATGATCTCGTCAAGATCGATGAGCCGGAATCCTGGCTGTCACGCATGATGTACAACCTGTTTATTGACGAACGGCGGCGCTTTGCCCGTCGCCGCATGCATACAGTAGAAGAGGGCGAAATGACGGGGGACGGCATCGCCGGACTTCCGGGACCCGACGACCCTGCCTGGGACCATGAGCGCCTGGAACGCATGAAAAGGCTGGATACGGCACTTTCGAAGCTCAGCGAGGAACATCGCCTTATTGTCCTGTTACACGACACGGAAGGCTATAAATTGGCTGAAATTCAAGAACTTATCGGCATTCCGATCGGCACGGTCAAATCCCGGCTACACCGCGCCCGGAGCCGGCTACGTGAAATTCTGATAGAAGACGGAACCTTTTCCTGACAGGCATCGTGTTAGGGATCAAGCAGGACGAAATCATGAAAAACAACGATATAGACATAATCGCGGACAAACAGGATCAGCACGATCCTGAACTCAGGGCACTGTTAAAGGACTATCCGATGCCTAAAGCGTCAGCAGGCTATTTTGATCAGGCGCTGGTACGAGCTACCCATGAAGGCTCACGCCGGCAGCGCAATCGCTGGATCATGACCGGTTTTGGTTCTGCCGTTGCCGCGGGTCTGGTGCTCTGGATGGTTGGCGGTTTCCTGCTGACGGCGACGCCGGATCTGCCTGTTGCTGATCCCACGATCCCCGGCATCACGATGACGCTGGAAGAGCCGCGCACTATTAATCTCGTTTTTGCCTCCGCGGAGCCACTGGAGTTCGCGACGCTGACGGTACAGTTACCCGACGGCATCGAGATACCCGGATTCCCCGGTCAGCGTGAAGTTACCTGGCAGACCAGCCTGCGCGCCGGCAAGAACCTGCTGCCACTTAAATTAATTGCCACATCGCCCCTGGGCGGTGAGGTCTATGCAACTTTAAGACACGATACTCGTAGCCGCACGTTTCAGTTACGCGTCGATGTCAGTTAACGGAGTACGACGATGAAACAGCTCAATATATTTCTGGCGGTAATCACTTTGACCTTTATTGCCTTCTTCCCCGCCGCAGCGCGTGCGGACGGTGGGTTGGACGATCTCGACGTAACGTTGGTTGTTCTCGACAATACCGGTGAACTCGATCTTGC
>Ga0164320_10000284_pt1 | contig 15813 bp, 20 predicted proteins | sample GuaBasSediGuay11_FD_113736 | JGI IMG/M metagenome (GOLD analysis project Ga0164320, IMG submission 113736) | Subseafloor sediment microbial communities from Guaymas Basin, Gulf of California, Mexico - Guay11, Core 4567-28, 0-3 cm | ecosystem: Environmental > Aquatic > Marine > Hydrothermal...
CCGAAGTATCCGAGCGTGTTTATGCGCTCGCGTGAATCGCTGGTCGGCCATGAACGGGACATCCTGGATCCCCCCGAGTCAGATCAACTCGACTACGAGGGTGAGATCGTCATCGTTATCGGCAAAGAAGGCAGGCGCATTTCGGAAGCCAACGCACATGAGTACATTGCCGGCCTGACGGTGATGAACGAAGGCTCGCTACGGGATTTTCTGCGTCACGCCAAATTCAACGTAACGCAGGGTAAAAACTTTGCAAAATCCGGTTCGCTCGGACCATGGATGGTGACGCCCGATGAACTGGATCCGATGGGCGAACTGCAGATCATCACAACAGTGAATGGCGAGGAGCGGCAGAACGATACCACCGCAAATATTATCTTCCCGTTCCGCTACCTGATCAGCTACCTGTCAACGTTCTATCACCTCAAGCCCGGCGACATTATTGCAACGGGTACTCCGAATGGTGCCGGCGCGCGCTTTGATCCACCGAAATACTTGCGGGACGGCGATATTGTCGAGGTCGAAGTCCCCGGCATCGGCAAGCTATCCAATCGAATCGTCGCTGAAAATCCGTGAGCGAGTCTTTACGCGACTTCCGGCATTCACTTCCGATGGAATTGCTCCGCGCACGAGAGGCGGCAATGGTTCGGTTCCGGCCGGTGTTGCGTGAACACGGATTGACGGAGCAACAGTGGCGGGTCATTCGAACACTCGCGGATACCGGCGATGTCGATGCCAGCGAACTGGCGCGTCGCAGTTACCTGCTGGCGCCCAGCCTGACACGAATTTTGCAGTATCTTGTAAAAGAGGGCCTGGTCACCCGAACGTCAGATCGCAATGACCAGCGTCGCTCAGTACTCACCCTCAGCGCAAAGGGACGACGGGTCTTCGACAGCGTTGGGCCGGACTCAGAGCAACGCTACGCAGAAATTGAGGAAGAATTTGGCCGCGACCGCCTGCACGCCCTGTACGATTTACTCACCGCGTTCTACACCACGCTGGACCCCGATTCGTTGCAATCCGACTAGTACCTGCGACCAGGTTTCGGCGTCGACGGACTGCTTGAGTTCGACGTACGCGGAGGCGACCCGGGGCATGATTTTGTCTTCGAGCTTCGCTCCGGCCTGGGTCACGACGACATTGACCTTGCGCCGGTCAGTCGTGGAACGTTGCCGCGCGGCGAGACCGTCACGTTCGAGCCGGTCAACAATCCCGACCAGGCTGGGCGCAGGAATAAGGGTTACTTCGGCAAGCTGCCGGATCGTGATATCGTCGCCCTCCCACAGCACGCGCAGGACGCGCCACTGCTGCTCGGTGAGGCCGAAGTCGTTGAAGATCTTACGAAAACTCGGCATAACCGTATCAAGAGTACGGTATAGCATCATGGGCAGAGAGCGCGTGAATTGATCGATTGCCATGGCCACACATATTAATTAATATCGTAATCATTCATATATGAATCTTTTTTCGAACCATGTCAAGTAAAATGAATCACGACTTGCGCGAGTGCCTGGGGCACTTCGCAACGGGGGTTACGGTGGTCACCTGCCGCGGCAGTGAAGGGCCCTGTGGCATAACGGCGAACAGCTTCAGTTCTGTATCGCTCGAGCCGCCCCTCGTGCTCTGGAATATCGCCAAGGTTTCGAACTCCCTGCAGGTCTACCTCGACGCGGAGCATTTTGCGATCAACGTGCTTGCGGCGGGACAGCAGGAATTGTCATCGCATTTCGCGCAGTCGGACCACACCGTATTCAAAGGTATCGACTACGACACCTCTGCCAGGGGTGTGCCCCTATTGCCCGATTCGGTGGCACGCTTCGAATGCCGTACACACCAGGTACACGACTGTGGCGACCACTACATCATAGTGGGAGAAGTCGAGAGCTTTCGCTCCGACGAGCGTGAACCGTTGCTGTTCTACAATGGCCGGTATGTGGCCATGAGTGAACGCCAGGACTAGTCGGCTGACGAAATTCGCAGGTTACGAAATTTCACAAGCTCGCCACCGCCGAACTGCAGGGCCACATGGCCCTCGGCGGATCGTTCACCGCTTCGCAACCGGGCCGTTTCAACACCGTTGAATACGGCAACAATCAGCTCCCCCACCATTTCGATCTCAACCGTGCTCCACTGGCCAACGGTATCGACATGTGCTGTTGGTTTTGCCAGCCTTACGATACTGCCGGTCCGAGAATCCTGGTTTGGATGCTCGTCCCAGATGTTAACCTCGAAACAGCTGAGCGCCGTGATCTCTGCAGGATTGGTGCAACGCACGAACACACCACTATTTGTTTCGGCCGCGACCCAGAATTCGACTGACAATTTGAAATCCGTGTAGACGCCAGTGGTGACGAGGTAGCCTCTTTCCTCGCCCGGGCCAGCCTCAGCGATTGCATCGTCAAAGCGCCACTCAACTTCGCCCACATCGTTCAAGGCCGTCAGATCCGTCGCCGGGTTATCTGCGTTTACAGCAGCAGCAAATAACGCAAATGCCAGCACAACTGTTCTGTTCATTTTGAAACTCCTATACGATTGCCAATCAGAATCGAGTAGATTGCATGAATAGTTAGCAGTGACACAAGGCCCGAAGAACAGCACTTTTCTTGATCAGCCCGATTCGTTTGGCTGGGTCTCGATCATCGTGCACTGGCTGACGACCATCATCATCATCGCATTGTGGTTCATAGGCCGCAGCATTGCGGAACAGGACTCCCTCGAGGCAATTGACGCACGTCGCAGCCTGCATGTCGCGATTGGGCTGACTGTCTGGCTGCTGCTCTTGTTTCGTATCGTCTGGAGGCTGCGCATGCATCACCCCCGGGCGAAAGGACAGTCGCTACTTATCCACCGCGTGGCGCGCACCATTCACTACACCATGCTCGCGGGAATCACGCTCATGATGATTTCCGGGCCCATCATGGTCCCGTTCAATAACGACACCGTGAACGCGTTCGCGCTACTTGTTCACCGCAACACGGCGTTAGCGATGCTTGCACTAGTGTTGATACACCTCGGCGGCACACTGAAACACATCATCTTCCACGAAGATGACACCATTGTGCGAATGCTCTGGCCAAAAAGACGGCAATAACCGGTGTCTAGCCCGTCCCAACGTAAGGAATCAGGCGGCCGAACAACAGCACACCGGTCCATGCGACGAGCGAGATCCACGCGACCACCTTGGCTTCGCCCGGTGTGTCCGCGTTCGGCTCCCAGGAGTGCATGTCCTTGTTAAGCCTGACCCAGAACCACAGCGCGTTGAGGCCAGCGATGACGACGAGGACCATTTTGACCTGGAATCCCCAGTTCACGGCATAACGCATCGGGTCACCGAAGAAAAACAGCACACCGGTAGTCAGGTTGATGCCGAACCCGATGAAAACCCAGGGCAATAGTTTGTGAGTCGCCGCAACATTAACGCCTCGAAAGAACCCGGCCATACGCGTATCAATAACGATGAGACCGCCGAGCAAAAGGGATAGACCAATAAAGTGCAGTGTCTCCATCAGGGGCCACAACCAGTAGATCGAGGTCACCCATGTGTAGACGATGCCACCTTCAATAGACTGTGCAAATGCTTCCATTTCGAATCCCCTTTGCTCAGATGTAGGCAGTCAGGCGGCCGGCGGTGATCGCTACCAGCCATAACAGCAGTGAGAAGATTGCGAGACCCTTCATTGCAACGTCGTCTGCCGTTCCGGCAGCTTCTGCTGCGACGAGTTTGCCTTGCATGACCTTGGTCAGAATAGCGCCGATGAATATGCACCCCAGTTTGGTCAGGAACACGGTACTGCTCACAAAATAAGTTGCTTGCGAAGTGAACAGAAAAACGCCAGATACCGCATTGATCAGAAATCCGATCCAGGCGAACTTAACCAGCGGCAGGAACGATCCGACTCGTATGCCCTTGAACCCTCCCAAGAGCTTGAAATCGACCATCGACAGAATGCCGACGACGATTGCCAGGCCAATGACGTGCATACTCAGCATGATTGGATAGGCCCATAAAGATTCGCCCACCCAAAGCGCTACCGAGGTGTTCTCAAGCCATTCAAACATGCTGATTACCTCCCGCCTGAAATGCAATTTTGTTTTTTGTTATGGCTCTAGTCTAATGCACACATAATCTGCATGCTATTGTTAGACATTACTGGGGGGACTAATGAACCGAATGATTCTCATTGCCATGCTGCTCGCGCTGTTCGCCACGTCCACGAGCGAAAGTCAGGACGCGGAGCCGGCTGCAATAACGAGCGGGACCATTATGGATGTTATGGTCGTAACGATTACACCTGCAACCGATGTCTTATGGGGCGTCGATGACCCGCAGACAGATGAGGACTGGCAGGTTCTCGACGATGCCGCTGTTATTGTTATTGAGGCATTCGAACGCACAAGAAATGGCGGCGCAGGCCCAAATGACAACACCTGGGCCGCAGATGAGAAGTTCCTGGCCTATATCGACGAGGAAATTGCGGCGAGCAACGCGGCACGCGCCGCGATTGCGGCTAAAGATCTCGATGCCCTGTTTGAGGCCGGTGATGCACTGTACTCACCGTGCGAGAACTGCCACATCGATTACAACCCGGCGGTCTCTGGCGAAGAGTACTAATTACTCGTTAGGCGGACCGCCCATGCCGCCGCCCATGGTCTGCGTACAAAACCCTTCGCAGACAGGCCCGATTCAGGCAGTATTGAGTAAATCTGTTCCTTCAGGAGAAAACCAAATGTCGATCGCCCGTACTGCCCTTGCGGCAACCCTGCTTAGTCTTGCCGTCAATGCGTCCGCGGGACTATCTGATTTACCGTCAGGCCAGTACGGCCTGGACAAGCCGCACGGCTACATCACGTTCAGTTACAGCCATATGGGTTTCTCCAATCCCCACGTCGGCTTCAAGTCATTTACGGTCGACCTGAATCTCGACAGCGAGAGCCCCGAGAACAGCACGGTCAATGTCATCATCGATGCGACCAGCATCGACAGCCGTGTCGATAATTTCAACGGCCACCTGAACGGGCCGAATTTCTTTGATACCGCCAACCATCCGACGATTACATTTACATCGACCGCCATCGAGGTAACGGGCGAAGACACAATGAATGTGCGGGGTGATCTGACGATAAAAGGCGTCAGCAAGCCAGTCACCTTGATGACAACGATCAATAAGGCAGGGAATCACCCGATGCGCAAGACACCCTGGCTCGGCGTTGAGGCGGAAACGAAAGTTTCTCGATCTGATTGGGGCCTGACTCGCGCCGTTCCCAATGTGGGTGACGAAGTAACGATCTGGATCAGTGTAGAACTGCCGAAATCGCAATCTGAATAACAACCACTACAACCCGACCGCCAAGCTACTGCACTGGCTGGTAGCGGGCATGATCGTGGTGCAGTTCGTCCTCGCTCAACTGGCCGACAATGCACCCAACGACTTGCGTGAACTCGCGTTGCTGGCGAATCACAAATCCGTCGGCATCACGATTCTTGCAGTTGCCGTGCTGCGCATCATTTGGCGCTTCCGACATTCGCCGCCAGCTTTGCCGGCGGCAATGCCCAGTTGGCAGGCGACTGCATCGAGCGTCAGTCACTGGTCATTGTATGCACTGCTGTTCGCGGTTCCGATGACTGGGTGGCTGATGTCGAGCGCGTCTGCGTATTCGGTGAGTTGGTTCAACCTGTTCCAGTTGCCAGACTTTGTTGCACCGAACCCCGAACTCAAGGACGTGTTCGAGGAAACACATGAGGTGCTCGCCAAGCTCCTGCTGGTCATTGCCAGCGTGCACGTCGGTGCCGCGGCAAAACATGCTGTCGTAGACAAGGACGGCGTGCTGCAACGCATGGTGTCTATCGTCAGCGTGGCTATATTTGTCATTGTGGCGGTATCAGGCATCGCCTGGCTGGGTGGAGGCGACGGCGCCAATCCAGCTGTGCCTGTTTCAGCCCCCGCAGCAACGCCTGTCGACGACACTGTTGCCCACAAGCCTGAACCCGCTTCCTACCTTCCGGTATGGGAGATTGATTATGCCGCCAGCTATATCCGGTTTGTCGGCGACCAGGCCGGTGCCGAGTTTGACGGCGCATGGGAACACTGGACCGCCGAAATGCAGTTCTCGGTAAGCGACATCGAGGCCGGCATCTTCGACGTTGCCATCGACACATCCTCCGCGAACACACAGGATGATGATCGCGATGTGACAATGTCCGACCCAGAGTGGTTCGACACGATGAATTTTCCGGAGGCGTACTTCCATGCCAGCCGCTTCTCGGAAGCAAGCGCCGGACACTACGTCGCCGACGGTCAGCTAACTATCAAAGGCATCAGTTCACCGGTCCAGTTGCGGTTCACGGTTGAGAGTAGCGGCGATAAGCGTGTGCTGGATGGCAAAGCACAACTCGACCGCCTTGAGCTGGGCGTTGGCACCGGCGAGTGGGAAGACACGGAGTGGGTCGGCAAGGATGTTGCCGTTCTGGTTAGGGTCGAGGCGACGATTAGCGACTAATAGCCGCTCAAATCGATTTCGACGATCTCATCATAGAATCCGCTGACTTCGAGCGTCACCGTCGTTGGTCCGTCGGCAATGTTGAGCCAGAACCAGCCGTGCTGCCCCGTATAGGCGGCCATTATTGATCCGGATCGTGAGGTGCCTTCACCTTCGTCGTAGCGAGAGAAAAACCCTGGCCCAAAGGCGTCATCGTGCGCGTGAAAATCGTAGTAGACTTCGCCGCCGTCTGTGCTCCAGCGAAACGCAATCGTATCTCCTTGCTGCATCAAGGCTTTGTATTCGACGGACTCATCCAGACCGATTGTAATCGTCACCGTTTCGGTTTTCGGCGTTGCTTCTCTGCCCACAAAATTTTCACCGTTGGCTGCCGGAAGCGGCTGGCCGAACTCATCTTCCGCGGCGCTCACGTCACCTGGCGCGAGGAATCGAAACACAGGTGCACCACCAGTCGATGCGACGGCAACCTCTGCCACTGGAGCCTGCTCTTCAACCGCTGCCGGCTCGTCGATCAGACTGACGCCAATCAGGGTGCCCAGACCGAGGGCCGCAAGAGCAATCAGTACGAGTGTCGATTTTCCCATTGTTGTGTTTCCTAGCTATTCAGGTAGAGGGCCAGTTGGTAGGCCATCAGCGCAAAGCCGGCGATGACCAGCCCGATATTAACAGCAGTGCCAATCCTCGAGTGCGCCGTTTTCGGTGGCATCAGCCTGAGGATAAATACGATGACGATCAATGCCGCGAGCTGACCAAGCTCGACACCGACATTGAATGAAATGAGATTCGCCAGCAGACCGTCCTCGGCCAGCCCAAGGTCTTGCAATTTGGTTGCCAGGCCAAGGCCGTGAAACAAGCCGAAAACGAATACGGCCATACGTTCGTCAGGACTATCTCCAAACAGCGTCCGAAAACCGTCGAGGTTATCAAAACCCTTGTAGGCGACCGAGAGACCGATAATCGCATCCACCAGGTAGGGATTGACGTCGAGTCCGAGCAAGACACCACTGATCAGTGTGATGCTGTGCCCGAGCGCAAATAAGCTGACGAAAATTGCTATGGCGCGTACATTGCGCAGGTAAAAAATGACGCCCACGAGAAACAATAGATGGTCGTAACCGGTGACCATGTGCTTGGCGCCCAGCCACATGTACAGCAGCACCTGTGGTCCGGTCTTGCCTGCAATGAGCCTGGCATCTTCCAGTGAAACGTTATGCCCATAGGCATCGCCCACCAGGAATAGCGTCAGGAATGCCAGCAGCAAAATAGAAGCGGTGCGCAAAGACTACTCGTGACGCAAAGCGTCAATGGGATCCAGTTGTGCAGCGCGTTGTGCCGGCCAGATGCCGAAGACAATGCCCACAAGTGCACTGAAACCAAAAGCAGCAGCGGCTGATTCCGCCGTGACCATGGTTTGCCAGCCCGCAAACTTCGCGAGCAATGAAGATGCTGATGCGCCAAGCGCGAGGCCAAGCAGGCCGCCGAACAGGCACAGTGTGGTCGACTCGACGAGAAACTGCAGCAGAATGTTGCCGCGCGTCGCTCCCAGCGCCTTGCGAATGCCGATCTCTCGGGTTCGTTCAGTAACGGTCACCAACATGATGTTCATGATGCCGATGCCGCCAACAACGAGGCTCACGCCCGCTATCCCGGCCAGCAGGTAAGTAAAGACCTCGGTCGCCTCCTGGCGCGATTCGACAAACTGTTTGCGGTTAACTACCGAAAAGTCGTTATCGCCGCCCGGTTGAATCTTGTGTTCGCGGCGCAATACCCGCTCGATCTCCAGCATGGCAAGCTCAATGCTCGAGTCTTCGGCAATCTGCACGCTGATTGTCTCCACGTACTCGTTGCCGGTAACGCGAAACTGCGCGGTGCTGAGCGGTATCCACATGTCGTCATCGGGATTTCGCCAGCCCGATGATCCTTTCGATTCCATGACACCGATAACAGTAAAAGGTATTGATCGGATCAGGACGTCACGCCCGATCATCGATGGCGCATCCGACTCGAACATGGCAGGAATGTCGGAGCCCAGGACGACAACGCGCGCCCGAGCAGACTCATCGGCTGCCGAGAACATGCGGCCATTGGCAACCGTGAAGCCATGCACGTCGACGTAGTTCGGCGTAGTGCCGATCGTGGACAGATTCAGATTCATATTGCCGTACTTGACCTGAAAACGGCTGTTTATTTCAGGAACGATAGCCGCGAAGTGACTCGTACCGATCGACATTTTGGCCGCGTCGTCAGTGGTCAGCGTCTGCCGGTTGCGCGCAACGCCGCGGCTGAACCAGCTTGACGATTCAATAGAGAGAATGTCGCCGCCAAGCGCTGCCATTTGCTCATCAATGGCACGCTGCGCGCCAGTGCCGAGTGCCACCATCGTAATGACGGCACCCACACCGATAATGATGCCCAGCATCGTCAGCGCAGCACGAAACAGATTGCTGCGTATCGACAGCAGCGCAATGCGTAATGTTTCCGAAATCAGCATGTGATCACTAGTTCTGGATGCCCGGTACGCCGCCTACGCGACGATTGATCCAGTTCTGCAACTCTTGTTGCGTTTCAACGAGGTGTGTACTCGGCAGAATCAGTACGGTCTCTTGTTCCTGAAGTCCTTCGATTATCTCAACCCTGTCCAGGTCTGTAATACCTGTGACGACATTCCGAAATTCGAAATCACCATCATGGTCCACGACGACCCAGAACTTGCCACCAAAACGATAGTCAGCATCTGGCTCGCCACCGCCGCGCCCACCGGACATGCCGCCACCGCCACCGGGCCCCTGCCCTCCGCCAAGGCCCTGGAAAATCTTCCGCATTAGCGCCTGCTCGTCACTCGTCAGCGTGCCGCCGTCGCGGCGCTTCTCAAAGAGCTTGCGAACCTGATCGGCGTCGACACCCTCGGGTAATTCAATGGTACGGCCATTAATACTCAGGGTTTGCGGAGCGCCCGGATCCGGTGCCGCGTTGCCGCCCTCTTCGCTGCGCAAGGCATTCCGGATGTCTTCTTCTGCGACATTCAGTATCGAAGCGGTCGACTCGAAGTCACGCTCGGTACGCAGGGCCATGATGGGAACGGTCAGGACATTTTCGCTGCGCGCGATCCGAACATCGACCTCCGCATTCATGCCAGGCATCAGCAATCCGTCCGGGTTATCGATGGAGACCAGCACAGCAAACATGGTGACGTTTTGTTCAAGCACCGCCTGCGGCTCGATCTTCACGACGTCTCCGGGAAACGGCTGGTTCGGATAGGCCGCAACCAACACTGTCGCACTCATGCCGGGTCGTACTTTGCCAATATCGGTCTCGTCGACGAGCGTGCGAATCTGTACGGCGCTGAGGTCGGCCATCGCCAGCAATAGCGACCCGCCCGAGAAATCTTGTGTCGGCGACGAAATGACCTGCCCCTTCTCCACCGGTTTTTGAATGATGGTGCCGGTGATTGGCGCACGAATGTCTGTGTCATCGACGGCGATACGGGCGTTTTCTACACTAACCCGTGCAGTAACGACCTGGGCCTCGGCATTTGCAAGATCCAGAGCCGCTTGCTCGAGATCCGTCTGCGTGAACGTACCCTGGGATAACAATCGTTCAGCGCGCTCCATCTGCGACTGCGCAATCTCACGTCGGGAATTGGCTGCTTTTAGCTCCGCATCGGACTGGTCGAGGCGGTTCTGTACGGTGCGCGGATCGATGTGCACCAGGAGCGTGCCTTCCTCGACATAGTCGCCCGTCTCGACGAACAACTCGAGCACCTCACCCGATGCCTTGGACTTCACTTCCACCGTGGCAAGCGGCTCCACGATACCGGCAGAACTCACGCCAACCTCAATGGTGGCGGTCCGACCGGTGGCCGTATCGAACATGGGTCCGACGTCTGCTTTCTCGGCACAGGCTGCGACGAACAGAACTACGAAAATCAAAACGCTTTGTTTCAAGTACCTACTCCGGTTTGAGAGTCACTAACTACCTTTCCGTCACTTAACCAGACTATGCGCTCCGCATGATCGGCGATGTCCTGCTCGTGAGTGACGACGATAAGGGTGTTTCCGGCAGCCTGCAGTTCATCGAACAAGGCCATGATTTCAACACTGGTCGTTGAATCCAGATTGCCGGTGGGCTCATCGGCAAGAAGAATACTCGGCGACGTAACAAGTGCCCTGGCGATAGCGACACGCTGCCGCTGACCCCCTGACAATTCCGATGGCCTGTGTAGCATGCGGTCCGCCAAGCCTACAGTTTCCAGGGCATGGCGCGCGCGTTCGATGCGCTCTTTTCTCTTTGCGCCTGCGTACACCAACGGCACTTCAACATTGGCGAGCGCTGTATGCCTGGACAGCAGGTTGAAGGTCTGAAACACGAAACCGATTTCTCGATTCCTGGCTCTGGCGAGCTCACGGTCACTCATATCGGATACGCATTGCCCATTGAGCCAGTACTCTCCGCCTGTCGCAGTATCCAGGCAGCCGATAATATTCATTAGTGTCGACTTGCCCGATCCGGACGCGCCCATGATTGCCAGGTACTCATTCCGCTGCACCAGCATATCGATACCAGCCAACGCGTCGACGAATGTCGTGCCCATCTGGTAGCGGCGTTGCACGCCCTGAAACCTGATGACTTCGGATGTTGCTGCTTGTACGGCGAAATTTTGCATGGCCGCCAGATTCTACAGTACAGCGAAGCTAGTGGCGGCATGATATAGAATAGGAAATGTTAAGAATTGTTACGGCTGTTGCTGGAAAAAACGTGGCAAAACCAGGTAATACAGGCATACGCAGAATTCTACGTGCGACAAAATTTTCGTTGCAGGGGTTTGCCCAGGCATGGACGCACGAGGCCGCATTCCGGCAGGAGCTGGTGCTGGCCATTATCATGACGCCTATCGCCGTCTGGCTGGGGCAGACGATGGTCGAGCGCGCACTTTTGATCGCTGTGTTATTGCTCGTGTTGATTGTCGAACTCTTCAATTCCGCAATCGAGGCAGCAATTGACCGTCATGGTGACGAACATCACGAGCTATCCGGCCGAGCCAAAGACATGGGTTCTGCTGCGGTATTCGTGAGTCTTGTCATCGTACTTCTTGCCTGGGGCGCAGTTGCCTGGCAACGCTTCTCTTAAGAGGTGGGCATGAAAGCGAAGGTGTTTTGCATCGGCAGCCACAAGACGGGTACAACCAGTATTGAGGTAGCACTAAAGAAACTCGGTTACAGGGTCACTGGTGGCTTCGGTACAAAGGATCCCGATATCGCCAACAAGGTTCATGAAATGGCGTATGCGAAGGTCGAGCAGTACGACGCGTTCGAAGACAATCCGTGGCCCGTTCTTTTCAGGGAACTCGACGAGCGATTTCCCGGCAGCAAGTTCATCCTGACCCGGCGCCCTGCCGAGGCGTGGATTCGCAGCATGGTCAAGGACTTCGCAACGACGGAAACCCCGATGCGGCGCTGGATCTACGGTGAGAATGCAGGCTGTCCGGCAGGTAACGAGGACATCTACATCGCCCGCTACGAACGCCACAACCGCGAGGTGCTGGAGTATTTTGCGGACCGGCCGGATGACCTGCTGATCTTCGACCTGCCGAACGGTGATGGCTGGAACAAGATGTGTCCGTTCCTCGGGCATGACATTCCGGATGAGCCATTTCCGCATGCCAACAAGGCGAGCTGGTCCCGCAAACTGAAGAACCTCATTAAGAAGCTCTGAGCACCTACGCGTCCTGGCTCTTGCGGATGAACTTGCGCACTTTCGTCCACCAGGAATCTTTCTTGTAACGCCCCTTCACGATGTGCCGAATCTGGCACACATTCGGAATGTCGAGCGGCGTACCGTGCGTGCCGATGAGCCAGCGAAATGCGCGGTCCTCGTAGGTCTTCATCCAGCGCTCGGCCGGTGTCTGGTAGTACTTGATAGCATCGCAGTAGCCGCAGGCACGCGCAATGTCGCCGTGCGTAATCTGGTGCGGGCCTTTCGCCTTCGGCCTGGGACCACCATAGGGATGAAACTGATCAAGCGGAATCTCGAGCAGGTTTGGCCCCCGCCGCCCCCTTTCGAGAATGTCGTCGTCTTCCGCCAGCAACGAAGTACCCAGCCCAATACGAGGATGGACGAGCCCGTCATCACGACCCTGCAACAGGTCTGCGAGTGTGTCGAGACAGCCCTGGTGAAAGATGATGTCGGCGTCAGTGAACCAGATCCAGTCCGCGTCGGTGTTCTTCGCTGCCAGGTTGCGGCCGATGCCGCGGCGAAACAGCTGCTCTCTTGAAAGCGGCTGCCAGTTCCAGGTGACGCCCGGAACCTCCATGCGCCCGAAGTAATCGAGCACCGGAACGACCTTGTCGTCGTCAGCAACATGAAACACCGTCATCGTAATATCGAACTTGTCCGTGCGGTGATTAACGAGCGAACTGAGCTGGTAGTTCAGGAAATGACCGTAGCGCCAGCAGTGACTGACAATCTCGAGCTTGAGCTTGCCAGTCTTCTTCGCCTTTTCGACGGTTGCCGGATCAACGTCGCGAAACCAGGACACTGGCAATGTGCCTGACACGGCGAGGCGGTAAAAAAGATTTAGCACCTTTTCCTCGAAAGGAGACAGTGGGGCCAGATTAGTCATCTTGAGATCCTGCGAAGGCGGCGGTATTTGGCGATCTTGCGTAGTCCATTGAGATACTGTGACAGTCGAGACCAAATAGTTAGCTTTTCCGGATACAAACTCCTGGTGAAGTCAGGTTCGACATTTTCCAGCACCTTCTCCCAGTCTCCCGATGACTCGTAGCCGCACTCGATCAACTCGGGGGTCAATGACCCGTGCAGCATCTGCTGCGCCTTTATGCGCCCCGGATTCTGCGTCCACACGCCCACGCTGGTCGATGCGATAGGCCGCACACTGTGCATGGCCCTTACCGATTTCTCTGAGACTTTGGCGTACTCATGGTACTCGGAAAAATTGTGCGTCTTCTTTAGCCACGGAAATTTCCTTGCAATGACTTGTTGCACCGCATCCGGATCGCGAACGAAGTCTTCGTAGCGGATTTCGAGAAATCGCTCGTTCCCGGACATCTGTCTTGCATAGCCGTGCATCTGCCGCCACAGACGGATATTCGAGTAATAGATACTCTTGTCTTTGCCATGCCGGCTGCAGATCGTGTCGCGTGGATCACGCATGACGTAGATAACATACAACTCAGGATCGTCCCTGATCAGGGTCGGCATGTACATCGTATCCTTCGGACGCTTGGTTATCAGCGTCTGCCCGGCTTCGGCATCCACGAGTTGGAAGCGGATCTCGTGATCGTAGTGCTTGTCGACCTTGAGACAGGTCACCATGACTTCGTGCAGGAGCGTGGTTCCGCTTCGCGGCGAACAGGCAACGATGTGAATATGCTTGAACATTCCGTCGAGGTCCTTAAAAGCCAAGGCGGACAATAACAAACGCAATTGCGAATACGGCCAGCGCCGCAAACCCAGCCCAGTGCCATATTATCAAGGCACCGGATGGCCTGTACTGCGACGCAACTTCGGCCGATGTCACTGCGCGGTAATTGTAGTAGGCCAGCGCTGGCGCCGTAATGAATCCTGCACTCGTCGCGAAATCGATGAATGTGCCGAAATTACTGAGCAGTAACAGCATGATGAGAGTAACACCGGCCGTCTGCACGACGAGTAGTGTTGTGTACTTCGTCGTTGCCTGCTCCGCGCGGCCAGTCATGCAGTCGACGAGTCGTGAGGTGACCCGCGGCAACGCATCCATCAGTGCGAGAACCGTGGACCACATGACAGCGATAGCTGCGGCCGCAATGACCGGGTAGGACCACTGCCCGATGATCGACGTGAAAATGGATAACAGCTCCGTTGCAAAGGCTCCTGCGCTCGCAGGCACGACCCTGTCGACCTGGAAAAGAATCGCGGTTCCCATGATCATGAAGCTGATGGCGAGCACAACGGTCAGTACCCAGCCAAATCGAAGATCCGCGATTGCACTGCGATGATCGATGGCATCGCCACCCGCTGTCTTCTTCTCGCGCGCCCACATGGAAAGAAAGATGGAACCCGTCATGGGCATCGGCATCCAGCCTGCGATGGCGATGATAAACACGGCGAGGGACTGCGATGGCGTGATGGCAGCAAACAAGTCGCGATCATTCGAGCCCAGCATCGGTAGTGCAAGGAGCATTGCGATGATCGCCAGTACCGAGAATGACAGCACCAGGAACTTTATGATTCGCTCTGCCTTCGCGTACTTGCCGTTCAACAGAATGACAGCCGACAAAACTGCAATCGCAATTGCGACATGTGGCCCGCTGAAAGGCAGCTTGAAAACGCTGATCAGCAGGCCGGCGGTAACGAGGGCGACAGCGGACGTTGCTACGAACATGTCGACAGTGAATCCCACCAGCAACCAGTACATCGGCAACCTGCCCAGTTTTGAGTAGGCGTAGACGAGGCTGTGATTGGTGAGGCTCGCGTAGTCGACGGCAAAGCGAAACGCCGGGTACTTGAGAAAAGAAATGAGGATGACGAGCCAGACGAAACTGAGGCCGAAATCGGCACCCGCACGCGTGGACTGAACGAGGTGCGAAACACCGACGGCGGCCGCAGCCAGCATGAGGCCAGGTCCCAGCCTTGCCATCCAGACTTTCATAGGATTCCTTGTAGCAGGCCGACGTACAGCAACCGCAAGGCCGTTATTGTAATCAGAACGCGGTAAATAAGGCGGAATTTATCCTCCGACAACCTGCTACCCAACTTCTTCCCGACCGCGGTACCAAGGAAACTGACGGCGACGGCCGCTGCGATCGTCACAAGGTATGGCGAGTAATCGAAACCATAGAAGACATAGCCCGCGATCTTGAATATTCCCATGCCGGTCAGACCGCCCGCCATCGTGCCAACGACCTGCTGTCGTTTCAGGTCGGTGTGCAGGATAACCGAGTGCAGCAGCGCCCCGTAGGCAAACAGTGTGGAAATGAGTGTATGTATGAATCCGACGATTGCCCACGGGTGCCGGATCCGGGGTCGCCAGGTAACTTTGGGCAACCACAGGGCGACAAGCATCAGCGCACTGATCGCTGTGGCGATTAACGCTTCGGGCAATTCGATGTAAACCCTCGCCCCGATAAGCGCGCCGAACAGGCTGCCGACAAGAAATGGACCTGCAATCCGCCAGTCGATGTGCTCCCAGAAGAACAACACGCGAGTTGCTGTTGAACCGATCAACAGCGTTGAGTGAATCGGCACGATCGCCTGGATCGGCAATACCGTGCTGGTGATCGCAAGAATGATCAGCGCACCGCCGGCAGAGAACACCGC